>Ga0209166_10000044_pt1 | contig 169290 bp, 125 predicted proteins | sample Coa_R1_3_FD_187151 | JGI IMG/M metagenome (GOLD analysis project Ga0209166, IMG submission 187151) | Surface soil microbial communities from Centralia Pennsylvania, which are recovering from an underground coalmine fire - Coalmine... | ecosystem: Environmental > Terrestrial > Soil >... | reverse complement strand
CCGAAAACTTCTGGGCCGCCAAAACCGGCCGCGAAAAATTGAAAGTCACCTGGGACGACGGGCCGAACGCGAATCTCTCCACTGCGCAGATGCTCAAGGATTTTTCCGCGCAATCCGAAAAGCCCGGCGCTGTCGCCCGCAAAGTCGGTGATCCCGCTGCGGCGCTCGCGTCTGCCGCGAAAAAAATTACCGCCACGTATGACGTCCCCTACCTCTCGCACTCCTGCATGGAGCCGCTCAACTGCGTCGTTGATTTGCGCGCCGACAGTTGCGAAATCTGGACCGGTACGCAATTTGAAACCGTGGACCGCGCCCGCGCGGCGGCGATCGTCGGACTTCCTCCGGACAAAGTTCAACTTCACACTACCTTTCTCGGCGGCGGATTCGGACGACGCGCCAATCCCGCTTCCGATTTCGTCGTGGAAGCCGCGCACGTCGCCAAAGCCGCCAAAGCGCCGGTGAAAGTCGTCTGGACGCGCGAAGACGACACGCGCGGCGGCTGGTACCGTCCGATGTGGCATGACCGCTTTTCCGCTGGCGTGGACGCCGCCGGTAATCCTGTCGCCTGGACCCACACCATCGTCGGCCAATCCATCGCCGCCGGCACGATGTTCGAGCCCATGATGGTGCAAAACGGTGTTGACGTCACTTCCGTCGAAGGCGCCGCCGACATTCTCTACGGCATCCCGAATCTTCAAGTGGACTTGCATACTCCAAAGATTGGCGTTCCTGTCCAGTGGTGGCGCTCCGTCGGCCATTCGCACACCGGCTTCTCGGTCGAAGCCTTCTTCGACGAAGTCGCCCATCTCGGCGGCCAGGATCCCTATCAACTCCGCCGCAAACTCCTCGCGCAGCAGCCGCGCATGTTGGCCACGCTCGATCTCGCCGCGCAAAAAGCCGGCTGGGGCTCGCCGCTCCCCAAGGGCGTTGGCCGCGGAATCGCCACGCACTTTTCGTTTGAAAGTTACGTCGCGCAGGTTGTCGAAGCTTCCGTAAGCAAGACCGGCGCCGTTCGCGTGCATCGCATCGTTTGCGCCGTGGATTGCGGCACGGTTGTCAATCCCAACCTCGTTCGCCAGCAAATGGAAGGCGGCATCATCTTCGGTTTGTCCGCCGCGCTGAAATCCGAAATCACCTTGAAAAACGGCCGCGTCGAACAGAGCAACTTTCACGACTATCAAGTGCTGCGCATGAACGAGGCGCCGCCCATCGAGGTGTACATCGTACCCAGCGACGAGCGCCCCACCGGCGTCGGCGAACCCGGCGTTCCGCCCGTAGCTCCCGCTCTCGCCAACGCCATCTTCGCCGCCACCGGCAAACGCGTCCGTCGCCTCCCCATCCGCCCCTCCGACCTTGCTTAACGGCCTGTGTAGGTGCCGGGCTTGAACTTGTCTGCGGCAGGCTTGGGCCGCGGGCAGCACAGGCTTGCCTGAGCCGGGAAGGGGAAAAGTTGAAGTAAAACTTGAAGAGGTGGAGGTGGTGTGCCCCCCCACCCCTATTGGTGATGGAAAGTGTCCGCAGTCGCTTGATACAGAATGGTTTGCGGGCGAAGTGTCGGTGGCAGGTTTGCCCGGTTTGTGCGCGGGTGGGGCGGTAAGGAAGGGACACTGGATCGCGCAGAGGCGCGGAGGACGCAGAGAACGGCAGAAAGAGGCTGCCGATCGAAAGTTGAGGGTCGGGGGAGGAAAAGCGAGGAAGGGAACAAGAGAGCGGAAAGGATTGGATTTGAAAGATGTGCCCCCCTCCCCCAGGGTTTTTTGGCAAATTTGTGCAAGCAAAGGAGTTAGCAGAAGGGGTCTGCGAAAGGTGTGTGAATAAAGGACTTAGCCGGAGGAAGTTGACAGTCGACAGTTCACAGCTGACAGCAAGAGGCGAAGAGGAGCGGCGGCGGCCGGGAAGGTGAGTTCCAAGATGGTAAGGAGGCGCGAGCCGACGAGGACGATTCACACAGGCTTATAGCACGAAATGGTAAACAGATCAAGGAAAATTTTAAGTGGAGAGGAATCAAGAGGATAGGAAAAACTAGTGAGTAATTAGTGTCAAGTATCTAATATTCGGTGGTGGGGTGGAGTATGGTGTGGCGGTGGGGCGACGGAATCGACGGCCGCTGCTTGCTGGACGCGCCTGCGGTCACGTCGCACTCCCGCGGCATTTGCCGGTTGTTCCGGTGGTAGAGCGGCGGTAAGATTCAAATAGAAAGCGATGCGATGAGACAGTCCGTCACTATCACGACGCCGTATCCGACTCCGGAAGAGGTGGCCCGGACGTATGGAATTTCGCCCCGCCGCGCCAAGGAGTTGAGGAAATTAATTGAAGAAGGCCTTGCAAAAAAGGTACTTTATCATAAGAATGGCGCCTCGTCCTTGAGCAAGAACGGTGCCGGGCGCAAAGCGGCGAAAGCGAGAAGCGTTGCGCGAGAGAAACGGAAGCGTGGGAAGGCGACAAGCGCGCACTGAAGTTTTCCTGAACCTGCCATACGACTCCAACTTTGAGAATCTGTTTCTTGGATACATCGGTGCGGCGCATGCCATGGGGCTGGTGCCGCGCGTAACGCTGGAGATTGCCGGCGGCGCAAGGCGCCTGGACCGCATTTTCGCACTCATTCAAAAGTGTGCGTTTTCGGTGCATGACCTGTCCCGCGTGCAACTCGACAGGCACCGCCCGAGGACGCCGCGATTCAATATGCCATTTGAGCTGGGATTGGCGGTGGCGTTGGAGAAGACGGGCCAGGCGCATCTATGGTTCGTGATGGAAGCGCTGAACCGCAGGCTAGCAAAGTCGCTAAGCGACCTAAATGGAACAGACCCGTACATCCACACAGGGACGGTGGAGGGCGTATTTCGCGAGATGGGAAACGCGTTTGTGCGAAGGCAGGGAGCGAGGGTGCCGCAGATGTGGCGGCTGTATCGCGAAGTGCGGAAGCAGATTCCGGGGATTCTGCAGCGGTGCGGAACGCAGTCGGTGTTCGAGGCGAGAGCGTTTGCGGAGATTAGCTACGCGGCGAATGTGGCGGCGGCGAGAATCGCTCAACGAGGGTAGCGCGCAAGTGGGCGAGAAAGGAGAGATTCAAAAATCCGCATCAGAGCTGCGGATTTTGACTGCCTTAGGGCGGTTGACGATCCCGGTCGGCAACCGTTCCGACGCGCTAACGTTCCAACGCGCGAACGTTCTCATCGCGAAAAATATCCGGTCTTTGCCCGCAGCGTAATGCCTTCGCGTTTGGGCTTGAGAACGATTTTGCGGAAGGTCTCGTCCTTCAGCGGGTCCTTCGGGTAGTACGCCAGTTCGTACGACGTGCGCAATTCTTCCGCAATTTGCCGGAAGTACGTGCGCGGATCGGTGGTTTCGGCGTCGATGTGCGCGCCGCCGGTCTCTTTGGCGATGCGGTCCATCACACTGATGCCGTACATGTTGCGCGGGGTCAGTTTCCCGTGCTCTTTTTCCGTGTAGCGAATCGCGTAGACGGGCACGTTCTCGGCTTGCGCCGTCTCGATCGCCGTCATCATGTTGTGCGAACTGGAATTGTCTTCTCCGTCGCTGAAGAGCAGGATGGCGCGACGCCCGTTTTCCTTGGACAGCTTTTCCGTGACCGAATAGAAAATCGAGTCGTAGAACGCCGTGCCCAGGTCGCGATCCTCATCCGGGCCGACCAGCGGAAAATGCCGGGTGCTCTTTTGATAGGCCTTCCAGTCGTCCAGCAGATTCGCACCGGAGTTCGAGAAATCGCTCACCAATCGGATGTGATTGCCGAATCCAACGAGGAACACGCGATCCTGCGGGCCAAGGACGTCCTTGAAAAAAACTTCGAGATCTTTCTGATGTTGCTTGGAGAAATGATCCTGGCTTCCGCTGGCATCCACGATCAGGCCCAGTGTCAACGGCACGTCCGCGCTTTTCGCGAAGTGCGCGATGGTCTGAGGCGCTGCGTCTTCGAAGACTTCGAGGTCGTCCTGCGCCAGGTTGTCCACCAGGGCGCCGCGCGCGTCGCGCGCCACGAACGACACGCCGACGAGATTCACTTTTACTTTGATTTGCGGATCCGGAGTTTGCGCCGCGGCGGAGGAAGCCAGCAGCGCCAAAGCAAGCGCGGCGAGAAATCCGTTTCGAGCAAGCGCTTTCATTTAGCGGTTCGCCACGCTACTGCGGCGATTTCTCGTCATCCCGCGTCTCGAGATACACGAGGTGGTAGACGCTTCCCGTTCCGTTGGGCGTGGTTCCGACGATGTGCTGCTTGCGTTTGGAGCCGGCCTTGAACAAGCGGCCGCCGGCATCGGGACGATCATCCTGGCACGTCAACTCGTTGCTGTTCTTGTCCTTTTCGGCGGTACCGGCGGAATTGTTCGTGCAGTCGAGCACTTTGCCGTATTTCGCGAGCGCCTTTTGGTAGTACGCCGCCACTTTGTCCTGTGCGTCGCTGGACTCCATCTTCAGCGCCACAACCTTGAATCCGAAAGTCGTGCCCCACAGTCCGACGTTTGCTCCCGAGGAATCGTTTTGATTGTCTTTGTGCGGTTTCGAGCCGGGATAGAGCGGCAAGCCAACTTCTTTGGCGGTGGCTTCGGACTTGATGACAAGGCCGGCGTCGGTATCTTGTCCTTTGATGGTGACGCTAACGCCGCCCTTGTCTTTGTCCTTGTCACTGTCCTGCTGCTGGGCGAACGTGACACCTGCAATCGAGCAAGCGAACAAACAAAGCAAGGTACCTATCACCACTCGCTTTCCAACCATCGAGCCTCCTTGCGACCATCCATACACTTCAAGACGACATTCGCGCGTGCCTATTTCACGGTTATTTCGTCTGGCATCATTACATACGAGGTGGCGACTCGGAATGTTCCAAGTTACGAGTCCTTGCGCCGCGGAACCGCGCGGGAATCGGGAATATTTTGGACTTCGCTTCAGTCTCATCCGGTGTTAGGGTGTATCCGAACTTGGTAGAGATTTAGCTCCTAAGGAGTGTGCGAATGAAACGTGCTCTCGCTCTTCTGACTTTGCTGGCCGCTGTGCCCGTGGTCACTCCCCGGGCGCAAGAGCCGCAAAAGCCAGAAATGGCAAAAATTTCCTTGAAAGTCGGCGACAAGGCGCCTGATTTCACGCTGCCCAGCGATCAGGGCAAGGCCGTGACGCTCAGCGACTTTCGCGGCAAGCAAAACGTGTTTCTCGCCGTGTACGTCCTGGCGTTCACAGGTGGTTGAACGAAGCAACTTCAGGCGGTCCAGGCTGGAATCGCCTCGGGTAAGATCGACACGTCAGACACGGCGGTGTTCGGAGTCAGCATAGATTCTCCTCCCGCGAACGCCGCATTCGCCAAGCAAATCAACGTCAATTTTCCGCTGCTCAGCGACATGAACAAAAAGATGCTGACGTCGTACGGCATCTTGAAGACCTATCCCATGCAGAAGGACGCGTATCAGTGGGCGCAGCGCGCGAACATCGTCATCGATAAGGAAGGTATCATTCGCCATATCGAAGAAGGCGACAGCGCGGTGGATCCCAATACCGCAGTTTCGGTCTGCACCGACTTGCACAAAAAGTCCGAAGCAAAATAGCGGCTTCGGATTGCTTGCTTAAACTTGGTCTGAAATACCAGAACTTGCAGGGGCACGATATATCGCGCCCCTGTTGTTTTTTCCAATGCCAGTAAATCGCGCTTACTGATTCGCCGAGAAATTCACGACTTCGTTTTCCATGGGGATTTCGTTTTTGTGGACTTCGGCGGGACCTTTGGCATCCGAAGGCTTCCAACCCCAGCCTTTGCCCACCACTTCGAATGACGCCAGCGAATAGGGCAAGCCTTCGGCGCCGAGCGGCGAGCTTCCGTTTTCAATGTGAAAGTGCAGGTGCGGCTCGGTGGAGTTCCCGGAATTTCCAACGAGACCAACGACCTGGCCGCGATGCACTTTGTCACCGAGTTTCACGCGGAGAGAACCGGGTTGCAAATGCGCGTAAAAGGCGTAGTTGCCGCCGCCAATGTCAACGATCACGTGATTGCCGCCGACGGTTTCCAGCGTGATGGGCACGGCGCGCGAGGTGGCGCCGGGAATATTTTCCGGAATGCCGTCCTTGGTCTCGGTCACGATGCCGTCGGCGACGGCGTACGCTTCGTGTCCGTACGCCAGGTAATTCTTGTTGTCCTTTTCATCGCCTTGATAGGTCTTGCCGTCGTCGCGAAGTTGCACCCAATCAATCGCAAATCGCTGTGAGATTACCGCGTGGCCGTCGATGGGAATGAGCGCTTGCCGGTGGCCGGAGGTGTTCGAAGGGCCGTTGGCGGCCAGCCAGTGATCGCCGCGCAGAGGCGAGCTGATCGCAACCGCGCCGCGCTTCACTTGAATTGGCGCAGTCTCGACGGTTAATTCTTCGGGATAGGTGCCCACTTTTATTTTGAGCCGCTGGCGAATCGTGGCGGGCACGGCGTCGGGCGTGTCCACGGTGGCCCACATGTAGACGATGCCGAGAGTTCCGGGCGCGAGTTTCGATTTCTCCGTGACATCTTGTTGGCCCGGCAACCTCATAACGGCGTCCAATGCGGAACCGGAATAGCTGACGAGCGATCGCGCGGAAGCGTCACCGGAAATCGCTTCAATTTTGGTGATCTTGTAATACCAGCGATCCATGTTGTTGACGTGGAGTTCGTAAACCAAGTGCCATTTGCCGTCAGCTTTAAATGCAGTGGGTGCGATGGGAACGCCGACGTCTACAGAGACGGTGAGCGGTTTTTCCTTTGGCCCTTCCGGCACGCTCTGAGCGGCTTTGTCCCTGGCTTCGGATTCTTCTGTTTGCCGGACAAACTTCAGCGGCTGGGCGGGAACTCCCGTTTGCGTCCAGGTGCCGGCAATCTCCGTACGCGCAGCGTTAAGTTTTCCTTCGTATACGCCTCCGACGGCCTTGATTTCGAAGCGCACGGCATCTTCTTTCAACGTGAAAGCATCCGTGGGCAGGACAGCGCCTTGCTCGACACTGTTCACTTGGGCCGAGTAGTCGCCATTCGCGGCTTCCGTGAGCGTCAGGACGAGATGAAGCTTCATCGCGCCCTCGCCCAGCTCACCTTTCCACGTTCCAGCGATGTCCGCGCCGGCTTGCGCATTCGCGGGAATAGAAGCTCCCAGGCAAACCAAGAGCACCAGCATGGCTGCAACAAATGTTGCAATCCAGCTGTTCGCAAAACCAAGTCCCTTGCCTGGCACAACTTGGTGATTGATTTGATGCGGCATTGCTTGGCGCAAGATTCCCTCCGGCCTTCCTCAACAGGCGTTTCGTTTTACGCCCTCATATAGAGCACCCGGAATCTTCGCGCCGGAGGCTGTTCGTTGTCAAAGTATTCTTCAAAACTTTCTACAAGCAGTCCGGCGTTCACGTAGCCGTCGAGTTCCTTGCGGGTCAGCGGCCAGGGCAACTCGCCTTGCGGTTCGTCCGGCGTGCGGCCACGTACAACCGTCAACAGCTTGCCTCCCGGCCGCACAAATTCGGCAATGCTGCGAATCGCGCGCTCGCGAAGCTCTACCGGCAGTGCTTGCACGGTGTTTGCCTCGAATACAAAATCGAAGGCGCGGCGCCATTCCGCAGGTGGCTGAAACAGGTCCGCCACTACGAAGTTTATTCGCGGGGAAGGGAATCGCTTTTGCGCCGCGCGGATGGCCGTCTCGGCGATGTCAAATGCGGTGGTGGCAAAACCCCACGCGGCGAGTTGTGCGGCGTCATCGCCGAGGCCGCAGCCGGTGACGAGCGCGTGCTTACGTTGCGTCTCCTGCGGCCGCGCACTCCAAAACTCAAGCAAGCCGGGATTCGCACCGCGGTCCGCCCATGGCACGACACTCTTGCCCTCTTCGGCTTCTTTGTAGAGTGCTTCAAACCACCCCGTGGGATCGCCCTTGGCCAGGAACTCTCCTGCCAACTCGCGTGCTCGTTTTCTGTCGATCATATCCGCGCATTCTACCGTTCTGGCATAAGGTGGGGTAACCGTTTTCGCCACCGGTGCAAAAGCTGGCTTATTTGGGTGTCGCCAGGAATTTGCCGATATTTTCGTTCAGAAATTTTGCGTCGGCGGGATCCGCCGCCGCGCCCGCGGGGTGTCCCCAGAGCGAGGGAATTGGCAGAAGCGTGACGGTTTTCATGAAGCCTGCTTCGTATTTTGCGTCCGCGACCGGGAAGTATAAGTCCGTTTCAGAAGGCATGTACAGGAAGGGCGCTCGGATGGAGCCGAGTGCTTTTGCCAAGTCTCCGCTAAAACCTGGAGTCGTTCCCACGTCGTGCTTTTCCCAGGTGCGCATCTGCAAAATCAGATTGTTGGCGTCCGCTCCCGGAATGAAGTTTGTTTTCAGATCGTGTACGAAGGATGCAAAAGTGGTTCCGGGTTTTGCACCTTCGCGCCACAATTCTTTCCTCCACCATTCCTGCGAAAAGAGCCACGCCTCCCAAATGAGTGCGAATTCCTCGATTCCGTTTTTCGGTTCATCCTGGTAATCACCGTTCGCAAATAGAGGATCGTTTGTGATCGCTCCAATCTCGCTTTCCAACCGCACGATGCCATGACCGTAAGTCTTGGCCGTTCCGGACGTGGCGACGATGCGGTCCGCAAAGCTCGGGTAACTCACGGCCCATTGGAACGCTTGCTGCGCGCCCATGGAGAAGCCGATCACCGCACGAAGATGCGTGATTTTCAACTCTTCGGTGAGCAGCCGATGCACGGCTTCGACGTTGTCACGAATGGTGGTCACCGGAAACCGCGGCCCGTGAAACGGCTCTGGCGTATTGCTGGGCGACGACGAATTGCCATTGCCAAACAATTCCGTCGCGACGAGGAAGAGTTTGGAAGGATCGAGCGCTTTGTCGGGGCCAATGAGCCACTCGTAGCCGTGAAAGTTGGCCATATAGTGAGAGGGCAGAAGCACAGCGTTGTCCTTCGCAGCGTTGAGCGTGCCGTAGGTTCCGTAAACTACTTTTGCCTGCGGCAATACGGCGGCGCTTTCCGTCTTGAAATTCGCGATGATAAATTCGTGGCGCTCCGCCTGGGGTGCTTTGTTTTCCTCGGCGTTTTGGGCGTATGCCGCCCCGCCACAAAGCGTTTCGAATGCGAACAAGGTGAGGACCACGATTCTCTTCACGTTGGGCACTTCCTTTTGATTGGATTTGGCGGCTTCTGCTGGCCGAGCACTCTAAGAGATTGTCGCGCGCTTTTCCAGTTTCGGCGCGCAGCTTCCGGCAGCATGGGCTTATTTCCCAAAAGGTGACGAGGAAACCGCCTGCTAGTTATCGTTAGAACCACTTCCGAAAAACAGTTCGCCTGACCGCGCGGCGGACATGGGAATGTTAAGCCACGGCAGTACTGGAGGAAGATGGGTGGGTTCCGAGCGACGTCGTACACCGAGATACACGTTTATCGCCAGCGCCGAACTGATCGAAGAATCGGCCGATGTGCGCATTGCCACGCGTGTTAGCGAATTGAGCCTCAACGGCTGCTATCTCGACATGATGAATCCATTCCCCGTCGGCACGCTGGTGCTGGTCAAGATTTCGGCGGGCGATCAGTATTTTCAGGCGCGGTCTAAAATCGTTTACGCGCAGGCCAACATGGGCGCGGGTGTCTCGTTTCTAGGCGTGGAAGACGCCTATCAACCTGTTCTCGAACGCTGGCTCGATGAAGCCAAACGCGATCAACAAAAAAGGGTCGGCTGATTACTGCGCGCGCTAAGACGTTTAAGCGCGTCCCGGAACATTCCATTCTTTAAATGCTTAAGCTTTAAGTGTCTGCGCTGCGGCCAACGCGTAAATGACTGCGCAATCCGCTACGCGCCGTAAATCCACATATTCGTTTGGGCCGTGCGCGACAGACAATAATCCAGGACCGTAGCCGTACGCGGGGATCCCGTGTGCCGCGTAGAAGCGGTTCTCCAGGAGGCCTGGGCACAGTTCGAATCGCGCGTGTTCGGCGGTCACTTGGTGTACGGCTTGCGCGAGGGCGCTGCCCAGCGGTTGATTGGGATCGGCATTCGACGCGCGGCCCTCCTGGAGGATCTTCCACTCGATTCGAGTGCCATCCCGTTTGCAGTCGGACAGTACCTCGAGCAGCCGATTCTTCTCCTCCTCGAAATCCTCATCCGGATTGATGCGGCGGTCCACCGTAAACCAGCAGCGGTCCGGAACGGCGTTGAAGTTCGTACCGCCGCCGCTTTCTCCGCCGATGAGCAAAATCGAATTTTGCGGTCCTGGTTTCGCTTTGCTCCGGGCATCCGCGTAGGAAACTCCCGCCACGTTCAAGCGGGTTGTTCGCGCTTCCACTTTGCGCTTCAATTGCAGCAAACGGGCGACTACGGCGTGCATCGCTTCGAATGCATTCTCGCCTTGATGTTGCAAACCTACGTGGGCGGATTTTCCGAGGACGTCTACGCGTAGCGTGATGGCTCCGCGGTTTGCATTCCATACGACTCCACTGGTCGGCTCGGCGGTCAGCATGCCGATTCCGTCCCGCCCGAGCAGGCCTTCTTGCGCCAGCCACGCTGAACCGCGCTCGCCGCCGGTCTCCTCGTCCGGTACGAGCGCCAGCACGAGTCTTCCATTTAACTGGACGCCGCATTCTTTGAGCGCCCGCACAGCGTAAAACATGCTGACGATGCCGCCCTTCATGTCGCAGGTTCCGCGCCCGAAGATGAAGTTTTTGTCGCGTCGCGGGTTGAATTGTTCCGCGGACTGGGCAGGAACGACGTCGTAGTGTCCGTGAAAGTAGAGAGCGCGCTCGCCATCTCCATACGTGCCCATCAAGCTGCTAACTTTTTCCTGACGCTCTGCGCCGGCGGCGCGGCATTCCAATCGCTCGCACCGCAGTCCCGCATCGCGGACACGCTGCTGCAACGCGTTCGCGCATTGCTCATAGTTTTTTCCGGGAGGGTTTTCGGTCGGAATGCTGATGAGCTCTTCAAGCAAGCCGGCCATTTCCTGCTGGTGTTCGTGTACCCAGCCTTTAATTGCGGCCACCAGGTTAGCTTCAGCTGCCGTGGTTTGACGCATTCCCGACAGGCTATGCGCTTGCGCCAGCTAACGCCAAGCGCCATTTTGGAGCCTCAACTCGACGCAACTGTTGCTGCTGGGTCTAGGAGCGGGATGCGCGCGCGCCGGAAGTCCGTTTCTCGGCGGACCGTCGGATGCGGTTGGACTACCGCTTCCACAAGATCACGTTGTGCGTTTGCCTCGCGTCCTCCAACTATCCATATCAAGAATACAAAAATTCAGAGTTTCTCTGTTCGGGCTCGGCGCGATGTTCGTCTATTCATCGTATCTTATTGAACTGAAGTGTGTTACGTCGTATGCTGTCGCACCGTTGGTTGGTTCTTAGATTGCGTTTGCAGATATCGGACGTGGGCGTTTTCATCGGGCTGCGTGTCTTCTTTGGCTCAAACTCGAGAGATCGGCGGGCGTGCGGGAAACGCGAATTCAATCGGATTTCTGCACGGCGCAAATGCGCTGGCTTTTTAGCGGCCGTGTTGCTCCATTCTCATGTTCCAGTTCTTCTCAAATTCAGGAGGCATGATGGAAAGCGTTCGCAGTAGAAATCTCTCCTTCCGTTCCGTAGTGTCGGGGGTTCTCGCTCTCTTGTTCGCGTGCTTCGTTCTCGGCGGGATTGCTCAGGCGCAGTCCACCGCATCTTTGAATGGCACCGTTACGGATCCGTCGGGCAATAGCGTTGCCGGCGCCAAAGTTGTCGTCACGAATCAGGCGACAGGCGTAGCGTCCACTTCCGAGACGGACAGCGCTGGTGCGTTTCTGTTTCCGACTTTGCCCATCGGGCTGTATCGCATTGAGTTCAGCGCGCCTGGCTTTCAGACCGGCGTCGTAAAGGATTTGAAACTCGATGTTGCGATGGTCGTTACCAAAAATTTGCAACTGCAAGTCGGACAGGTCACGGAGCAAGTTGTTATCACAGCTGACGCCGTTCTGGTTGAAACCGCAACGAACGGTGTGGGCCAGGTGATCAACGACAAGACGGTGCAGGAAATCCCCCTAAACGGCCGTCACTTTACGGATCTCAGCTTGCTCACTCCTGGCACCATCACGCCTCCTGCGAATGGGTTTCTTTCTGCTCCTTTGCGGGGCCAGGGCTCTTTCGGAATCAACACCGCGGGCTCGCGCGAAGACACGACCAACTGGCTGGTCAACGGAATCAATCTCAATGACAACGTTCAGAATCAAATTACCTTCCAGCCTCCGATTGACACTCTGGCGGAATACAAAATCGACAACTCCACTTTTCCCGCGCAGTACGGTCGCAATTCTGGCGCCATCGTCAATCTCGCCACTCGTTCTGGAACCAATGAATTTCACGGGGAAGCTTTCGAGTTCCTACGCAACAATGATCTCGACGCGCGCAACTTCTTTAATCCAGCCCGTAGCGCCACTGGAACGCCCCTACCGCAGGCTTCCTTCAAGCGTAATGAGTTCGGCGCGGATCTCGGCGGCCCGATCAAGCAAAACAAGATATTCTTCTTCCTTGCTTACGAATCCATTCGCCAGCACCAGGGCTTGACCGTCAGCAGCACGGTACCCAGCGCGGCGCAAATTGCAGCGATTCCTTCAACCGAGCCGGCGGTGCTGGCCCTGCTGAAGCTGGTTCCCGCCGCCAATCTTGTCGGCTCCGGCAGTCCGGCGAATCCCTCGAGTTTCAACTTATTCAGTGGATCTGCTCTCGCCAACGTAACTATCAATCAGGGTTCCGGCGATCTTGACTATGAGTTGAGCAACACCGATCGCGTCCATGGCTACTGGGTTGTGCAGAAAGACCTGCGCGAGGAACCGACTGCCGGCACGAACCTGCCCGGGTTCGGTGACACTCGCGAGGGCCTTCGTCAGCTGTTGACCGTTAGCGAAGATCACACTTTCAATGCCGCCCTGACCAACACAATACGGCTGGGCTTCAATCGCATTCACTTGACCTTTACCCCCAATAATTCCGACAGTGCTGCCGCGTTCGGTGTGACTCTCCCCGGTGGCGTACCTTCGGGAGCTTTGCCGAACATTATCGTAGGTGGGGCCATGGCCTTTGGCGGTCCTGGTGGCGAGCCGCAGGGCCGAGGCGATACCACGGTCGTTCTCAATGACGGCTTGAGCTGGCTGGTGGGCCGTCATTCTTTCCAGTTTGGTGGCGAAATCCGCAGAGCTTACAACGACAATATCGCCGAAAACATCGGGTCGGTTACGTTCTCAAATCTCGCCGCTTTTCTGAATGACACGGCTTCTTCTTTCTCCACGCAAATCGGTGCTGGAAACGACAAGATCATTAACCCCGCCTACGCGCTATACGCGCAAGACAGTTTCAAATGGACGCCCAACTTCACCCTCAACATCGGTCTGCGTTACGAATACAATTCAACGCCTTTCGAAACCCAGAGTCGCTTTACCAATTTCGATATTCCTACGGGCAGTCTGATTTCCAGTCCGCAGCCCTTCGGGACCAACGACAAAAATTTTGAACCCCGTGTTGGTTTTGCCTGGGATCCTTTCAAGAATGGCAGGACCTCCGTCCGAGGCGCGTACGCTATTTTGACGCAGGCCCCCACAACCAACATCATGACGGGCCTGAGCGGTAATCCCCCGTTTGCCGTCCCCGAGTCCATCACTTCCGGCACCATCACCCTCGAAAATCCCACGGCCAATATCGTCGGCATCAGCTTGGGCCCCTCTGCGATCGCGCCTAATTTCAAGGACATGTACGCTCAGCAGTGGAACCTCGGGGTCGAGCGCGAGGTTACCTCCAGCCTCGGTGTATCTGTGTCCTATGTCGGCATGAAGGGCACCCATGAACAGTTGGTTCAAAACGTCAATCAGCCCTTGGTTACCAACGGCTTTTACGGCGGGGTTCACCCGTTCCTGACGCTGCCGAGCTCCAGTCCGGTTCTGCCGGTGCAGTGCGCGCCGCCCTTCAATCCTTGCACCTTTGGCACGATCTCCTTGGTGAACAGCAACGGAAACTCGAACTACAACGCTCTTTGGGCCACGGTGAACAAGCACTTCTCGCATGGGTTCGAGTTCCTGGCTTACTACACCTATTCCAAATCCTTCGACTACAATTCCTTGTCGACCGGCGAAACTCTGCCGCTCCAGAATGCCTACAATCCTCGCGGCGATTACGGGCCCTCCGAATTTGATGTACGCAATCGGTTCACTTTGAGCGGATTCTACCAACTCCCATTCAAGGGTAACCGCGCCATCTCCGGATGGCAGTTTGGTATAATTACACAAGCACAGAGCGGAAGCCCTCTTGACCCCACGCTCACGATCAATCCGGGTGTCAATGTTACGGTTCGCCCCGATAAGTTGAGTTCGTCTAGCGGGACCGGCAACCCGACGCAATTTTTCTCGAACCCAAGCGTCTGCGAGCCTTTCAACGGCACACCCAGCGGATCGGCTCCAGCGTTGCCGGCTTGCGCGACGACTCCGGGCGCTGCGTTCGCCGTTCCTTGCACCTTCAGTTCAACGCCGACGACTCCCGGCAAGAACAACTATCCCATCGTGGCTGGATCTTGCCATCCCGGGTCACTCCAACGGGACGCCATCGTTGGTCCGGATTTCATCAATACGGACTTCAACATAATCAAGGACACGAAGATCATCGAAAAGGTGAATCTCCAATTCAGGGCAGACGTTTTTGACATTTTCAATCATCCAAACTTCGGGAACCCCGTGCAGACGGTAAACAGCCCGTCGTTTGGCCTCATCACATCAACGCGCTTCCCCACGGGGGATTTCGGTTCGTCGCGGCAGATTCAGTTTTCGCTTAAGTTGACCTTCTAAGCAGCGCACCCGAACCAGCTTGGCGGGGCGGACGCTCACGCGTCCGCCTTTTTTTGTGCGGTGGGGTACATAGACCAGACGGCGAAGAAATAAATCCGCCGCGTGGTTCAACAAGGCGCGTCAGGTATGTAACTGCGCAATTCGCTTCTTTTATTCGTTGCCTTGCTCCGTGGCGCCGTTTACAGTGAAGGCCTTATCGGTCCCCCCTGCCGGACCGCATCAACTTCTCACCAGAATTTATGGAGGAACTATGTGGTCTAAGCAACAAACGGCAAATGAACCGCCCGCGCCTGCACCCGCCCCGGCGCCGGCTCCGAGCGTAGCGCAATTCAGTTCGCCAGCTCCTGCGCGCTCGATTTCTCCCAGCCCTTCGCCGCGTGCGGCTGCACGGCTAGGAGCCAGTCTTCAAATCAAAGGGCAGATCACGGGGACGGAAGACTTGCAGATTGACGGCATCGTGACCGGCCCGATTGCGCTCAACGGCCACGAACTCACCGTCGGCCCCACAGCGCAACTGACGTCGGAAGTGCAAGCGGGCGACATCGTCGTTTACGGGAAGATTGTCGGAAATGTGCATGCAAAGGGCCGCGTGGATATCAAGAAAGACGGATCCATCGTTGGCGACGTCGAGTCTGCGCGCATCAGCATCGAAGACGGCGCGCATTTCAAGGGCCGCATCGAAATCGATCCGGCCAGAGCGCAGTCCGCGGCGGGTTAAAAGGAATCCGCGCCACTTTTATACTGCCCGCGTGGCTGTTTCAGCCGAGCGGTCAAGGGTGTGTGGCGTCAGTATTCAGAAATCGTCAAACGGACCGCGCGCTTTAACAAGCGTTCGGTCCGTTTTCGTGTTTTCGATTATCTTGCGACTATTCGGCTGCCGATGCTAGTTGCGTCGGGAATTCGCGCCGGAGCGCGTGTTCGAGGCGACCGTCAATTCGCGACAGTAAGTTGGATTGTGAGCGACGAAGTAATCCGCTGTCCAGCCAGCGGCGTCTGATCAATCACCGCACCGTGCGGCCACTGCGGCGCCGTCACGTAATTTACTTTGCGGCGCAAACCAGCGACATCGAGGCGATGTTGCGCGTCCACTTCGTTCAAGCCCACCAGGTGCGGCATCACGTACGCGATTTCCCGCGGGCCTGCCGAGATGAGCACATCCACGCGCGGAGTTGCCGCTCCGGCGCCGGGGCGTGGAGTTTGTATCACGACCGTGTCCGCGGGTTCATCGGGCATGCTGAGCGCCGACACTTCGCCGACCTGCAAGCCGGCGCGCAGCAGTTCGATGCGCGACGCGCGCAACGAATTTCCCTCGAGCAAGGGTATCTGGAGTTGCCGTTGCCCGAGGCTCAGCACCACGTGCGCCTGCTGCGAGACTTTCATCAACATTCCCGGTGGCGGGCTCTGCCGCACCACGACGTTGATAGGCAGTTCGCTGTAAATGTGGTCCGCGACGCGCAGCACCAGGCCGCGCGATACGAGCATTCCGTTCGCTTCCCCGACATTTTTTCCCACGAGATTGGGCATGGTCACTTCGCGCCCGTGAATCGCAATGCGCATGGCGGTAATCGCGCTCAGAAATGCCGCCGAAGCCAGGATGAATACCAGGAGCACCATCCGGCTGATCCATTCGAGTCTTTCTCTGAGCGTCATAGCGGTGCCATCGTCGAAAAATTTGATCGCGCGTCAGGCCGCCCGGGCTGGTCTCCAAGCAAAAAGTCGAACCCCCGCGATTACTTCAGCGGAGGCGCGGGGTAATCGGGCAACTTGTCCTTGCTTGTGTCGGCACGCTTCACTTCGAGCTCGTCGAACAACAGCGAAGGGCAGATGATCGTCGTGGGCACGCCGCCTGTGCGGTTGCTCACCAGCGGATCGTTTCCAACGGCGACTAAATTACTGCGCAGCGCGCGTACGTCGAGTTCACTGAACACCGCACCGCGCACCAATTCCTCATGCCCGTCGGGATAGATGCGGTACAGCAGCCGCGGCGAATTTCCGGGCCCGAGCGTGTCCACGCGATACGCGTGCGGATTTCCAGAGTCTTTCGTCATCTGGATGATCTTCTTGCGCAATTCGTCCGGCGATTGCGCCTCGGCGCTCTTCAGAAGGAGCACTCCTAGGCTTGGCGCCGGGAGCGACCCCGGCCCCGCGCGCCCGTGTCCGTTCGAAGCAGGGAAGTCACGCAACGGCTGTCGTCCAAGCAAGTAGGCGCTCAGCATTCCGTTTTCGACCACGTTCACGCTTTGCGCTTTTACGCCTTCGTTGTCCACCGCGTAGCTGCCGATGAGGCTGTGGCCCTGAAAATCTTTCAATGTTGGATCGTCAATGATGCTCAAAAACGTCGGCAACACACGCGATTTGTAGCTCGTTGCGAACGCTCCCACGGTACGGTTCGGGCGGCCAGGCTGTGGTTTGCGTCCCACCACGTTCGACCCGACCAGCGAAGCAATCACGTCATCCGCTGCGTCCGGAGCGAAAAGCACCGGCCCGCGATACTCTTCTTCGACGATCGGCGCCTTGCGCAGCGCGACGACGGTGTCCAGCGCCTGCTTCGCGTCGCTCATCAGTTTTTCACGCGTCGGCAGTTCTTCGGCTCGCCCCACGGTCCAATACGGATTCCGGCTCAGGCGCATTCCGTCGTCTGCCTGCGCCGAACTGTTCAGTTGTAAGTTGTAGGTCAACTTCCCGCTGCGCGTCACGGTGCCTTCGGAATCGACAAAGTACTCGTTGATCGCGGAAAAGCGCGCCGATGCGCTCACGGACTGAATGTCGGGATACTTCCGGTAAAGATTGGTGACGTCTTCGAGCGATTTGCCCCATTCAGCTTGATCGATTTTCAGGGAAACAGTCGGCTCGACGGCGGTGACTACCGGTTCTTTCGAAAAATCATCAACGGGATTCGGATCCGCCGTGAAGCGCTTCATTTCTGCTTGTTTCGCGGCCAGCGCTTCTCCCGCGGCTTTGTAGGCTTCGTCCGTTGTGAGCCAGATCTGGTGACGCAAGGCAATGGGGTCATCGTCCAGCGGCAAAATATTCGTCTCGCCGGTCCCTTGACCAAAATAGCTGTCCTGCTTGTAGTCGCCGACGCGCACCACCACGCGCAAAATCCGCAGCCGCACGCGCTGGGTCTCGCGCAGCGCGCCAAATGCTGCTTCGGCGTCATAGTCGTCCACGTCATTGACGCGGTATTCGATGTAGTACGGCGCCTGCACACCATCCATTTTCAGGTGTTCCTTCGACCGATCCAGCTCCGTGAGCAGTGCTTCGAGCAACGCGTCGCCCGCGGCTGCGACGTGCGGCGCCACCGCGGCGGAAATGCTTGCGTCCGGGGCGGGAATCGCCGAAATCACTGAGCCCTTCTTCGTTTCTGCTGCTGAAGCACGCGGAAGATCCACGCCACCGAAGAGGGCCATCGCCAAGCCGATCATCGTAAGGTTTCGCAAAGTCTTCATGGCTTCACCCCGGGCTTCGCGGTGGCGTCTTTCGCCGGCGATACCTTCTCAAATCCCGGAGCGGGCAAAATCGGAGGCCGGTCGTGAGAATGCTGCCGTTTTTGCACTTCCATCTCGGTAAAGAGCATCGCCGGCGCAACCGCGGAAACCGGTACCATCCCGCTTTCCGCTCCGCACACGCCGTTAAATATGTGCTGCTGATCTCCGGTCATCAAGATGCGCGTCAACGCGGCGAGCGGCGTCCCAACGATGTCCACTCCTCGCACGAGTTCGTCCGGCCGGCCGTCGGCGTACACTCTGTACACAATTACAGGCAGCACCTGGAACGCCTGTGGCAGTGCGCGCGTGGTCAGCGTGAAACCGCCCTGAATGTCGTCAAAATACAGCCCGTATGGCTTGTTTTGCTTTTTCACTTCTTTGATGAGCTCCTGCCGCAGATGCGCTTCCGGAACGGTTTGCGTCGAAGTCACGATGAGATTGCCTTGCCGGCCTGTCGGCATCAGCCCGGCCTGGCTCCGACCGTGGCCGTTCGAATTTTCGAATCCCTTGATGGGCATGCGCGACATCAAGAAGTTTTTCAGCACGCCATCCTTAATCACTTCCACGCGCTGCGCGGGAACGCCTTCGTTGTCATACTGATAGTTGCCCGCCAGCTTCATCCCGTTCAATTCGTTCACTGTCGGGTCGTCGGTTACGCTCAAGAACTTTGGCAACACTTCCTGCCCGACCTTTTTTGTAAACGTCTGGCCCTCGTCTTCGTCGCGTTGCCGGTGGCCCTCGAGCCGGTGCCCGAGGACTTCGTGGAAAAAGACCGCGGCGGCGCGCCCGCTCAACAATGCGGGCCCATCGTAAGGCTCCGCCTCCGGCGCATTCTTCAGCGCTTTCAGGTCGTCCGCCATCTTCGAGATTTTCGTTTTGAGCTCTGTTTCGCTGGGCAGCCCGCTCGTCGACGGCGCCTGGAAAGTCTCGACGCGCAACAAATCCATGCCGTCATCCGCGCGCGTCTGCGCTTCCATCACCATGCGCGTAGTGGCGCTGGGAGTTTCGATCGCGGCGCCTTCGCTCGAAATCATTCGCGAGTTCGAATCGGCCACCTGAAGCACGACCGTCGCGATAAAGATGTCCGGATACTTGCGGAATTCCGCAGAAAGACGCCGAACTTCGCCTTCCCACGCGGCGCGGTCAAAAGGCGCCGGTGTTGCGGGAGCCGCCAGGTGCGAGGCCGGCGATTCCTTTGAAAAGTCCGGCGATTTATCTTCTTCCTCGGCGCGAACCGCGGTGTTCGTCCGCACGTTCAGAAAAGCCGGCGCCGCGCGCTTGTATTCGCGGTCGGTAAGCTCCCAAAGCACGCGGGCGATGGCATCCTGGTCATCCCCGAGCGGCAGCGTCCCCGAGGACATGCCCGTCGGCCGGCTTTGCCCGTGCGTGTTGTCCAGTGCCGCGCTACCGACGCGCATCACGACGTCTGCTTGGCGCCGTTGCAGCGACGCATCCGTTAACAAGCTGCCATAAGAGCCCACCAGAACTACGGCGTTCTGGTCGTACACCGTGTAGCTCAGGTAGTACGGCGGCGAATCTTCTTTTCCCAAGTCCGTGGTCGCTCTCGCCAGCTCCGCCTGCATCGTTCTCATCACGACGTCTGCCACCGGTTTCGCGGCGGGCTTTGCCGCCGTAGCGCTCGACCCGCGCTTTTCCGCACCAAACGCGGGCGCCGCGGGAATCGCCGCAATCTGGCAGGCTAGAACCCAGCATGCGGCGATGCGCAAAAACTCATTCGCACGCGCGTTCGTATGGGTGAACGGGCGCCGACAGAATGGACTGTTCATGTCTTTGGGACTCCTGGGGCTGGTCTGATTTTCATCTGTGGGTCAATTTTTGAGTATGCCTGAGCGTTCGACGCCGCGCAAACTAGCGTTGTCCGAAGCGTTCACCGGGCTGCAATCGCGCTCCGTGCAGGAATTCCGCGACAGTGACTTGTTTGCGCCCTTCGAGTTTGACGGCGGTGAGCCGCAGCCGGGTTGCGCCGCCGCAGACAACTTTTAGATCATCACGATGAGCGAACAAGGTTCCGGCCGGGACATCGCCCCACGGTTCGCCATCCTCCGCATCCTTAGACGCCGGCTCACCCCAGATGTGGCAGCGCTGCCCACGAAACTCCGTGTATGTCCCTGGCCACGGCGCGAATCCGCGAATCCGGTTGAAGATTTCGTCGGCCGTCAACGTCCACTCGATGAGCCCGAACTCTTTTTTTAGCATCGGCGCCACCGTGGCTTCGCCGTGGTTCTGCGCGCGAGGCGTAATGCTGCCGCCCGCGAGTCCGCGCAGCGTATTCGGCATTAACCGCGCACCTACTTCGGACATTCGCGCTGCCAGTTCGGGCGCCGTCTCCGCGCGTCCGATTTCCATCGTTTCCTGCAGCAGGATTTCGCCCGAATCCATTCCCGCGTCGATTCGCATTGTCGTGACGCCGCTCTCGGTTTCTCCGTTGACGATCGCCCAGTTGATAGGTGCCGCGCCGCGATACTTCGGCAACAGCGAAGCGTGCAGATTTATCCAGCCGAATTTCGGAATCGTGAGCAGCCGCGCAGGAATAATTTGCCCGTACGCGATGATTACAACCGCGTCCGGTGCCAGCCGCTCGAGCAATGCCTGCGCGTCGGGTTGCCGGATTTTTTCCGGCTGATGCACCGGCACACCGGCCGCAAGCGCCGCCTCTTTGACCGGTGCGTAACTAACGTCGTGCCCGCGGCCGCGCGGTCGATCTGGCTGCGTGATGGCCGCGACGATCTGGAAGTCCGGCTGCGCAAGCAGGCTTCGAAACGCGGGAACCGCAAACTCGGGCGTACCGCAGAAGACCACGCGCATCGCGTCACGGAAGAGGCGCAATCATTTGCGCCCCGAATGAGGGTTTTAGCGGAATCACGGCAACCCGCGGTGGCGAAGGCGCGACTACCACTCGCCTTGCTTTTTCAGCTTCTTGATTTTGCGCTTGATGAGGTCTCGCTTCAGCATGCTCAGGTGCTGCAAGAAGAGCACACCATTGAGGTGGTCAATCTCATGACAGAAAGCGCGTGCCAATAAATTCTCCCCGCGAATCTCGAACGTTTCGCCCTTGGCGTTCTGCGCTTTGACCGTCACGAACTGCGGGCGCACCACGTATCCGCGAAATCCGGGAATGGACAGGCAGCCTTCTTCTTCGCGCACTTCGCCTTCCGCGTGGATAATCTCGGGATTCGCCAGCACAATTCTCGCTTCAGGGTTCTTCCCAACCGTTACGTCCACCACAGCCATGCGCAAGCCCAATCCAATCTGGGGTGCAGCGAGACCTACGCCTTGCGCCGCGTACATGGATGCGAACATGTCTTCGGCAAGTTTTTCAAGTTCCGCATCGAATTTTTTTACTGCCCCGGTCGGCTTTTCGAGAATCGGATCGCCGTACTTGACAATCTTGTAGATTTTTCGCGGCGGTCCCACGGCTTCCGCGGACACAACTCCGGCGCCCGCCGCAACTTCAGAATTCGTCGATTTGTCTGGCATAGTTTTCGAAATTCCGCCGCATCTCGAAAAGGGAATCTCCACCAAATTTTTGCAGAAAAGCGTCCGCCAGCACAAGTGCCACCATGGCTTCTCCGGCCACCGCTCCTGCCGGGACCACGCACCAGTCCGACCGCTCGTACGCCGCCTGAATCGGCTCCTTGGTCACCATGTCCGCGGTTCGAAGCGCCTTGCGCAGGGTTGAAATCGGCTTCAGGTAGCCGCGGACTACGACGTCTTCGCCGTTGGTGATGCCGCCTTCGAGTCCGCCCGCGCGGTTGGTGGAGCGCCTGAAGCGCCGTGGTTTTTTTTCGTAGAAGATTTCGTCCTGCACTTCACTTCCGTACGAGCCCGCGGCGGTCACGCCCGCCCCAATCTCCACGGCCTTCACTGCTTGCACGCTCATCAGTGCTTGCGCCAGTCGCCCGTCGAGTTTTTCATCCCATTGCGCGTGGCTGCCCAGCCCAACCGGCACGTTGTGCGCCACGATTTCGAAAATCCCGCCGACCGTATCGCCTTCTTTCAGCGCCGCGTCCACTTCGGCTTTCATCTTTTCTTGCGTTGCGGCATCCACGCACCGCAGCGGCGACGCGATGTCCGCGCTGACCGTTCGAATCTCTTCCCAGGTTGCAGCCCGCTCCAGTCGAACATGCCCTATTTGAAGCGTGTGGCTGGCAATCTCCGTGCCCAATTCGCGCAGCAGGAGCTTTGCGAAGGCCCCTGCTGCAACGCGTGCCGCGGTTTCCCGCGCGGAAGCTCTTTCCAAAACGTAGCGCGCGTCGTGAAAATTGAATTTTTGCGAACCCGCCAGATCCGCATGTCCCGGTCGTGGCGCGAGCAATTTCCTTTCCAGCGCGGCGCTTTGTGCGGACGCCTCCACCGGCAAAATTTTTTCCCAGTTAGCCCAATCCCGGTTTTCAATCCGTAGAGCGATTGGGGCGCCAATCGTTTGCCCGTGCCGCACCCCCGCGAATATTTCCGCCCTATCTTTCTCAATCTTTTGGCGGCCGCCGCGCCCGTAGCCAAGCTGCCGCCGGTGCAGGTCGTGATTCACAAAATTCAAGTCCACCGGCATGGATGCCGGCAGACCCGAAATAAAGGCCAGCAAAGCCTGCCCGTGCGACTCACCAGCGGTATAAAACTTCAGCATCGGCGTGAACGCCCTCGCCTGTCAAAAAAAGTTTAAGGTGATAGAAACAAGCAGTGTATCCGCCGCTTCGCTGCGCGTCCAGTGGACCACGGTGAGGGTGCTCGTGCCTGGAATTTCAGAAGGCAGCTTCCAAAAACTCCAGCCGGTTGCCCCACGGATCTTCGGCGTAGAATCGCTTCGCGTCAGGTAGCGCATCGTCCGCGGTGATTTTTATTCCGTGCGCCACAAGCGTTATCCTGAGCTTCTCTAAGTCCTGCACCGCAAACGCTGGATGCGCTTTTTTCGCCGGTCGAAAATCCGCTTCCACTCCAATGTGCAACTGGTGCTCGCCGATTTGGAACCAGCATCCTCCGCGGCCGCGCAGCGCTTCCGGTTTTTCAATTTCCCGAAGCCCTAAAATGTCACCATAAAATTTCCGCGCCTTTGCCTCGCAGCCCTTCGGCGCCGCGAGTTGGATGTGGTCTATTCTCAAATCCCTTCTCTTTTCCCGGTCGTCAGAATACCTTGACTCGGATTCTTTCGGCTGTGCAATCCAAGAGAGCATTAGCGCGCTAACTCGATTCGACAGTTTGCTTGACGCCGTTCCATCCCACAGATACGCTTCGAGCGACTCGGTTTGTCCCGCAGTAGCGCCGCCCAGTCGCGGCGAAACAGGAAATCGTGGCGGATACACCTCTTGAAATCACAGGTCGCGGCAACAGGCCTGAAGATCGCATCACCGTAACCGGTGTGGTCACCGACGCCCTGAAGGGCGCCGTCGCCAGCGTTCAGGACTACGCCTTGCTCTGCGGCCAGACCCTAAAGGCGATCGTCACTCCTCCGTTTTACGCCCAGGATATCTTGCAGCAGATGGACAGCATCGGCGCGGGTTCGCTCCCGATCATATTGCTTTGCGGGTTTTTTATCGGCGCGGTCATGGTGCTACAAACCGGATCCCAGTTCACTCGGTTCGGGCAAAGCTCCCTCACCGGTGATGTGGTGGCCATCGCGCTCGTCCGCGAGCTCGGGCCTTCGCTTACCGGTCTGCTCGTTACTGGACGCTGCGCTACCGGCATCGCCTCCGAGCTCGGGTCCATGCTGGTCACCGAGCAAGTGGACGCCATGCGCGCGATGGGGACTGATCCCATTCGCAAACTGGTCGCGCCAAGAACGATTGCCACTCTCCTGACGCTGCCTTTGCTCACGGCCATGACCGACTTCACCGGTTTGCTTGGTGGCTGCATCGCCTCCGTATTTTCCCTCCGTCTCAGCGCCATCGAGTTTTGGCGCCGCGCCATTGACGCTCTCGATTTCGCCGACCTCATGCAGGGCTTCACCAAGCCGCTCTTCTTCGCCTTCATCCTCGCGACCATCGGGTGTTACAAAGGCCTGAGCGTGCGCGGCGGCACGCAGGGAGTCGGACGCGCCACCACCCAGGCAGCCGTTATTTCCTCCGTCATGATTATCGCGGCGGACGCTTTTCTTACCAAAATCGCCCTATATCTGGCCGACAAACTGTTCTAGCTCCTTCCATCACTCGCATTTCCCGGACTTTCCAACGCCTCAACAGTTTCCGGGCCGCGCGACGCGGGAATTGCCGCTATAATGGCTTGCATACACGATGAACTTCGCCGCTACATCAAGTCCCGGCGCCAATCCAGCCATCAGATTTGAGAATGTCCGCATGGGATTCGCGGAAGGCGATGTCCTGCGATGCGTGTCGTTCGAAGTGGCCGAGCGCGAAACGCTGGTATTGCTCGGAGAGACTGGCGCCGGGAAAACGCTCTCACTCAAACTGGCCGCGGGTCTTATGCGGCCATTGGCAGGTAGCGTTGAAGTCCTGGGCCAGGCAATCTCGCAAATGCACGAGAATGAGCTTCTCGAATTCCGCCGCCACATTGGATTTGTTTTTCAAGAGAGCGCGCTGTTCGATTCCATGACTGTCGCGGAGAACGTGGCCTACCGGCTCTACGAGGACGGCGTGAAGGACGAAGAGATCGAGCCCCGCGTCCGCGAAGTGCTGCGCTTCGTAGAGCTCGAGCACACCATGGATTTAGTGCCGTCGGAGCTCTCGGGAGGAATGCGGCGGCGCGTATCCATCGCCCGCGCGTTAATTACTCAGCCGCCTATCGTGCTCTACGATTCGCCCACGGCCGGCCTTGATCCCGTCACTTCCCAGACCATCATCACTTTGATTCTGCGTCTTCGCGACGTGTACGGAGTGACTGCCATGCTCGCCACGCAGCGTTTGCAGGATGGCTTCGCGCTGGCAAACTTTCGCTTCGATCCGCAGACGAAAAAAGTCGTGCACAGTTTGTCGAACGGAAATGCCGCGGCCAGAGCCAAGATGGCGGCTACGCGGTTTTTAGTTTTGCGCGAAGGCGGCGTCTATTTCGAAGGGGGTCAGGAAGAATTTACTGCGTCTGAAGATGCATATCTAAAGAGATTTCTCGTATGAAACGCAAAGGGCCGTCGCCCTTGTGCGAGCAACCTTTTCATTTAGTGTGAACACCAATTTTTCCGCTACAGTGTGAAATTTACGGATAGAACGAAACGGAGGAAACAAAATGGCTCAGCGCAAACAACTGACGTGGACGGAACTGCGCGTGGGACTGTTCGTGCTGGTGGGTTTGTCCGTGCTCGCCGCCGGCATTTTTTACGTCACAGGCGCCGGCGCCATTGGGCCGAAGTATCGCCTGAAAACTTTCTTGCCGGAGGTTTCCAGCCTCGCCAACGGCGCGCCCGTGCGACTAGACGGCGTGGAAGTCGGAAACGTGGAGTCCATTCGGCTCGCGCCGCGCTCCGCCAGCCTCGCGCGCGACAGGAACCGCAATATCGAGGTCGTGCTGCGCGTCGGGAAAAAATATCAGGACGACATACTGACCGATTCCACGGCGAGCCTCGTCACCGAAGGTCTCCTTGGCAACCGCTACGTGGAAGTCACCAGAGGATTCACGGGTGTTCCGCTCAAGGACAATGAAGAATTGAAGGGCACGGAAGAAAAAGCCATGAAAGAGGTCGTCCAGCGCAGCGCGGACGTCCTTGGCAATCTCCAGGCGCTTTCCGGGAGCATCCAGGAGTTGGTTGACGGCGTTAAACAGGGCAAGGGCTCACTCGGAAAGTTGCTCACCGACGAGCAGGCCTACCGGCACTTGAACGACATCCTCGCTAAAGGCGACATCATCGTCGCCAATGTTGAGGCCGGCCAAGGCTCGCTCGGCAAGCTCGTGGTCTCCGACGAAATGTACAACAAGGTGGACAAGGGCCTGGACAATGTCAACGTCATACTCACCGATGTCCGTGCGCAAAAGGGTACGCTCGGCAAACTGATTTACGATCCTTCCCTTTATGATCAGACCAAACAGGCTGTGACCAACGGCAACGCCATGATTGGCGACATTCGCGCTGGCAAAGGCACGCTCGGGAAGCTGGCCACGGACGATTCTCTCTTTACCGAGCTGAAGAAGAGCAGCGAGAACATTTCGAGCGCCACCGCCAAGCTCAACGACAACACCACCACGGCCGGAAAACTGTTTTCCGATCCAAAGTTGTACGATAACTTGACAGGACTCACCGGCGACATGCGCTTGCTCCTCGGCGAATTTCGCCAGAACCCGAAGAAGTTCCTGCGCATCAAACTTTCCGTGTTCTGATTCGTTTCGGGATTCGGCGGCGCTCTTGCTCCAGCGAAGGCCGGTCCGCGCCGGTTAGTTCTGATGGCGGGCGAAAAATCGTCTTGGCGGGGGCACAACCAATTTATTCGTGTCGCAGCGCCACGATGGGATCCACGCGCATGGCCCGCCGCGCGGGAATCCAACACGCCACAAACGCAACTGCCACCAATAGAGCCGCGATTCCCGCGAAGGTCCCCGGATCCGATGCTGACACGCTGAACAGCAAGTTCGCAATGAGTTTTGTCGCCGCGAGCGAACCGGCAATTCCGAGCAAGAGGCCGACGGCGATAAACCGCATTCCACTCCCGACGATGAGCCGCGAGATATTTTGCCGGTCTGCGCCCAGCGCCATGCGGATCCCGATTTCGGCAGTTCGCTGCCGAACCCAGTACGCCACCGTGCCGTAAATTCCTACCGCAGCAAGCAGCAACGCGATGATGGCGAGCCCACCCAGCAGGAGCGCGTTGAATTTTCGTTGCGACTCGCGTCGCGACAGCAGATCCCCCACTACGGCAACATTGTCGATCGCCGAGCTCGGGCTAATGGAGCGAATCTCCCGCCGCACGGCGGAAATCAAGGATCGCGGATCGTACTTGCTCCGAATCGCCAGATCATCGAACCAATCGCCTTTCGTTGGCACGTATGCCATCAAGCCTACGGGCAGTTCGAGCCCTTCCTGGCGGACGTCGCCGACGATGCCGACAATCGTGAACCATGGACTTTTGAAATTCGGATCGTCGAATTTCAGGCGTCTGCCGATCGGATCATCGTTCGGCCAGTACCGCTGCGCCATCGTCTCGTTAATGACGAGCACCGGCGGCGCGGTATCCGCGGTGTCGGCTTCCCCGAACACGCGACCTCGCACTAGAGGAATACCCATGGCTCTAAAGAAATCCGGCGTGGCCTCGCCGTGAGGCAGGAACGACCGCTGTCCGGCTGCTTGTTCCGGCTGCCCTTCCAGGACAAACGAGACCTTGAACATCTCGTCAGGAAACAGAACATTCGAGGTTGCGCCGACCGAGACAACTCCGGGGAGCGCGCGCAGCCGGTCAAGAATCTCTTCGTACAAGGAATCTCTTTGCTTTTCCGCGCCGGCATTTGCGGGAGCGTTTGGCCAGTAAACATGCAGCGTAAGCACGTGATCCGCGTCAAAGCCCGCTGGCACGGCAAAGATGCGCCGAAGACTCTTCACCAGCAATCCCGAACCGGCGAGCAGCACAAACGCGAGAGCGACCTGCGCGACGATAAATAGTCTTCGCAGCGCGTGTGCGCGCGGTGTGCTCTGGCCCGAGCTGGCTTCCCTCAGCGCACGAGTTAAATCCTTCTGCGGCGAAGAGAGAGCGGGAAGAATTCCGCAGACGAGTGCGGTAAACGACGTGATGGCCACGGTGTATACGAGCACGCGCGAGTCCAGCACCGAGCCATCGAGCTTCGCGACATCGGGATTCAGCTTCGAAACGAGATTCACAATCCACACGGCAAGAAAAATGCCGGCGGCCGCGGCACTAAACGCCAGCAGAAAACTTTCGCACAAAAATTGTTTGAGAACCCGGCTTCGCGTGGCGCCTATGGCATAGCGCACGGCGATTTCTTTTTCGCGGCCCGCCGCCCGCGCGAGGAATAGATTCGCCGCGTTCAGGCACGCAATCAGCAGCACGCCTCCGATAGCAGCCCACAGTACCGCGACGCCTTGCCGGACTTTGCTCGAAAGCTGCTCGCGCAATGGGACCACCCGAACTCCCACGCCGCTATCGATTGCCGGATATGCCTCCGCGAGACGGTTGGCGATTGTATTCATTTCCGCTTGCGCTTGCGCCCACGTCACACCGGGCTGCAAGCGGCCGATCACATGCTGATTCGGATATTGCCGCGCTTTCGTTTTGAAGAATTCGCCCACTTCGCGCGAAGTCCAGACGTCCGCGCCTTCGGGGAACGCGAAGCCAGCGGGCATCACGCCGATGATGGTGTGCTTGTCGCCGTTGCCGGAGATCAGGTCGCGGCCGACGATCTGTGGATCGCCGCCGAATTTCGTTCTCCAGAGCCGGTAGCTGATAACGGAAACGTTGGCGTGACCGGGAATCTGTTCATCGGGCGAAAAGCTGCGGCCCATCACGGGATTCACTCCGAGTACCGAAAAGAAATTCACCGACACTAGCGCTCCCGGCGTGAACTGCGACTCGCCGTTTCCCGCCAGGATGGATTTGCCGCTCATGTAGAACGCCATGTCGGCGAAAGTCTTGCTTTGCGAGCGCCAGTCCGCGAGATTCGGATACGACACGAGGCCTTCCGATTGCCCGGTGCGCTCGTTGTTCTGCCAGAGATAGGCAAGCCGCTCGGAGTGCGGATACGGGAGGGGCCGGAAGAACGCCGCATTCGCGAGCGTGAAAATCGCCGCGTTCGCGCCAATGCCGATGGCCAGCGTCAGCGCGGCGAGCGTCGCGAATGCCGGATTCTTCCAGAGCAGGCGCGCGCCGATCCGCAAATCTTCTAACAATGACTCAAGAATGGCTGGCAATGTTATTGACGCTCCCTCGAAACTACCATCGCACTTCTATGTTCTGGCGTCTAGAATTTGACATCGATTGCGTGCCAGAAATAGAACAGCCTCAGCGGCGCCTAGTATTATCGCGGCCCCGACAAGCGCAGTCGTCAAGCAAACCGTATTGCTCCCGGTTCGTTAGCGCGCTTTGCGGCGCCCCGGAGTGTGTGTTGTAATGAGCGTGTAACAATCGCGAATTACGCTGTCGGCGCGGAAGTTTCTCTCAAAGAGCTGAATGGAAACCGTAGACATCGCAAAAAAAGAGCCGCGCCCGGAGGCGGCCAAATCCACACTTCCGCAACCTGGAAAACCGGTGCCGAGCCGCGCGTATCCGGGCGCGCTGATCGTCGTCGAAGGCACGGATGGCTCGGGAAAGAGCACGCAACTTTATTTATTGAAGCGCTGGCTCGAAATCGGCGGCTACCGCCTGCACTTCACCGAATGGAATTCCTCGCCTCTTGTGAAATCCGCCACGCGCCGAGGGAAGCAGCGCAGGCTGCTCACTCCAACGACGTTTTCCTTGCTGCACGCCGCGGATTTTGCGGATCGCTGCGAGCGGCAGATTATGCCGCTTCTCCAGGGCGATTATCTCGTGCTTGCCGATCGCTATATTTACACGGCGTTTGCGCGCGACTCCGCTCGCGGTTGCCCTTCGCGCTGGCTGCGGAACCTCTATCGCTTCGCGCCCGTTCCGGACATCACGTTTTATTTTCGCGCGCCGCTTGATGTCGCTGTGCATCGCATTCTGAGCGGCCGGCCGAAGTTGAAATATTACGAAGCAGGGATGGATTTAGCGCTCTCCTACGACCGCGCGGAAAGTTTCCGTCTGTTTCAAGCAAGGATTCTCGAAGAGTACGACAAGATGGTGGATTCCGATAATTTCGTCGTCCTTGACGGAACGCTGCCGGTGAACAAGTTGCAGAAACAGATGCGCGAAATCGTCGCGGAGAGAATCGACTTGAAGCGCTTCGCACCCGGCGTCGCGGCTTCGGAGTAAGCATGCCCGACCAGGAAAAAGAGAAAGAGAAGCCGAGCGCGGCCCCAGTTCAGGAATCTCCCGTAGCTCCGGCTGCGCCCGCGCCGGCATCCGGCTCCGCGCCGCCAAAAACGCAAGCTGTCGGCGAAGACGGCGCAGCGCAATACTTTTACGGTGAAGCCCTCGTCGGGTTCGACCCCAGCGAAATCTCTGGGAATCTAATTGTCATCGAGGGAATGGACGGCTCCGGGCGCTCCACGCAAATCGCGCTCCTGCAGGAGTGGCTCGAATCCGAAGGCTTCGCCGTGCAAACGAGCGGGCTGCGCCGTTCGAATCTCGTCGGCCGCGACATTGACGAATTGCTCGCGAAAAATGCGGTCACCCGGCTCACGCTGGCGCTGATGTATGCCACGGATTTTTTTGACCAGGTGGAACATCGTGTGCTGCCAGCGCTGCGTTCCGGAACCGTTGTCCTTGCGGATCGATTTATCTTTACACTCGTGGCGCGCGGCGTGGTGCGCGGAATCAACCGCGACTATCTGAGCGGTTTGTATGCCATGGCGCTGCGTCCCCATCTGACGTTTTGGCTCAACGTCCGTCCGGAAACCGCGTTTGCGCGCGAATTCAAGAAAGCGCAGGCCATAAGCTACTGGGAAGCCGGGCGCGACATGTCGCTGTCGCACGATCTGTACTGGTCGTTCATCCGCTACCAGACGATGATCAAGCGCGAATTTGAAGTTATGGCCAAGAAGCATTCGTTCATCGAGTTGGATGGCGAAGCCAGCGTTTCCGCGGTAAACAAGCAGCTTCGCCAGCGCATCGGCGAACAATTGGGAATTCGCTCCACGAAATACACGCCCTCCGCCGCGCTCGCGCATCTCTGGCGGTAAGCTCCGCAATGTCGGATCCGGTTCACATCGCGGCCATCGACGCCGGCTCAAACGCGGTTCGTCTCTCTGTCGCGCGCGCCTTTTCCGCGCTGGATATCGAACCGCTTGTGAATGACAGATATTCGCTGCGACTGGGCGAAGGCGTTTTCCTCCGGCATCGCTTCAGCGAAGACATCTTCAAGAAAGGCGCGAAGGCGTTTCGCCATTTCCGGGAAATCATGGACGAATTTGGCGTCACCCGCTATCGCGCCGTAGCTACCAGCGCGTCGCGCGAAGCACGCAACCGCGAAGCATTCTTGCGACAGATCAAAAAGAGCAGCGGAATTGCGCTCGAAGTCATCAGTTCGTCGGAAGAGTCGCGCCTTGGGCGCGTCGCCGTGCTGGCGGCGTTGGGACCGGAGTCTCCGCCGCGCTGCATCGCGGACCTCGGCGGCGGAAGCCTGGAGTTTAGTTTGCTGCGTGATCACGGCGTCGAGTTGAGCGCGCAGCTTCCGGTAGGCACCGTGCGGCTGATGACCACGCTCCATATTCCCGGCGTCATCCGTCCGATGCAGGCGGAACAGGTGCGGCGGTACGTGCGCGCGCTTCTCGAATCGCGGCTGCCTTCGCGGCCAAATCTCGGCGACCAAATCGCGGTGGCTCTCGGCGGAAACGCCGAAACTCTCGCGAACATCGCGCCGGGGCCGCGTCTCCACGGGCTTTCGACGCTCGAACTTTCGCTGTTGCGCGAACGGCTGCCGGATTTGCTCAGGCGCGACGTGCGCGAGCGTATGAAAAGTTACGGTATCCGGCGCGACCGCGCGGACGTGATCGGCATCGCCGCGATTACTTTCCTCACGCTCGGTCGCTACCTGAATATCCGATACTTCGCCATTCCCAGCGTGGGCATTCGCGAAGGTGTCATCAATGAAATCGCGCGCGAAGCTTTTTCAAGGACCGAGCCGCACCGGTACGATGAAGCGGCGCGCCAGTTGCTAGTCGGGACGCGAAGTTTCGCGCGACGATTGCAGAAAGATCAAACGCACGCCGAACACGTGCGCGAACTGAGCATTCTGCTTTTCGATCAGCTACAGCCGGTGCACCATTTGCCGGCGCAGGCGCGCGTGCTGTTGGAAGCGGGTGCGTTGATGCACGACACGGGACACATGATCAGTCACCGCGGCCACCACAAACACGGAGAGTATCTTGTTTTGAATGGAGACATTCCGGGATTGGACGGGCGAGAACGCGCGATCGTCGCGGCGCTCGCGCGTTATCACAACCGGAAGTCCGAACCGGCCGGCCATCATCCCGCGTATTCCGCGTTGAATAATAATGACAAGCGGATTACGCGGCGGCTTGCGGCGATCCTGCGCATCGCGGAGGCGCTCGATCATTCGCACCGGCAGCGCGTGCTGCAGGTGCGCGCATCGTTTCAGGGCGGAGCGGTAGGCTTGCAAGTAACCGCGCGTGGCGACGCCGCGGAAGACTTGCGGGACGCCGGACGAGCCGCGGAATTATTCGAGAAGGAATTTCACGTGCGGCTGTTTTTCCGGCAAGCCGCACAATAGATGGTTCGTGGCGGCCTTGGCCAGCGCCGTTGCACGGTTGCCACACGGATTTATGGGAGGAGAGACGCGTTCATGGAAATTTATGTAGTGCGGCACGGCATCGCGATCGACCGCGAAGACCCCAAATGCCCGGCGGATCCGGAGCGTTACTTGACGCAAGAGGGAATCGAGAAAACCAAAAAAGTTGCCGCTGCGGTTGCCGCGATGGATGTTTCGGCGGATTTGTTCCTTTCTAGTCCGTATGTGCGCGCCATGCAGACCGCAGAAATTTTTGCGGACGCGCTGGACTATTCAAAGCAGAAAATCCGACGGACGGAACTGCTCCTCCCGGGTGCCGAGCCGACGATGTTTTTCCACGAACTTGCCAAAGACAAGCGCGCCGGGACGCTCTTCATTTTCGGGCATGCGCCGCAGCTGAATGACGTGATTGCAACCGCGCTCGGTTCGAAACACCACATTACGTCGCTGAAAAAAGCCGGGGTTGCGCTTCTCGAATTGAAGCGCGTTTCTCCTCCGAACGGACGATTACTTTGGCTGGCGATACCGAAAATTCTGCGCCGCGCGGGGAAGTAACTTAGCCGGAGAAAACCTGGCCGGAAGGCAGGCACGTTATTGCGCGGGCGTCGTCTAATTCATTCAACAGGCCATTCGCGCCTGACGCCGGGGCAAGGGTGGGAATCATGCAGACCTTTTTGCAGGATTTGCGGTACGCGGCGCGAATGCTGCGCAAGAACTTCATGCTCACGTTCGTTATCGTTGCGTCCCTGGGGATTGGAATCGGGGCTAACTCCGCCATTTTCAGCGTGGTAGATGCTCTGCTGCTACGTCCTCTCCCGTACCCACACCCAGACCGGCTGGCGGCCGTGTGGCTGCATTCCCCCGCCATCGGAATCTTTCGGGATTGGCCGTCGCCGGGCGAGTATCTTGACGTCCAGAGAGAAAACCATTCTTTCGACCAGATGGCCTTGGCGCAGAGCCGCATTTTTGTGTTGACGGGACGAGAGCAACCCGAGCGCCTGTTTGGAGTGCGCGCACAGTCCAGCCTGTTGAAGATGCTTGGCGCGAAGCCGCTGCTTGGGCGATTGCTCTTGCCGGAAGAGGACAAGCCAGGTCGGCCGGATGTGGCAATTCTGACCGAACGAGCCTGGAAACGGCTGTTCCAATCGGATCCGGAGATCATCGGGAAGACCATTGTTCTTAACGGGAACCCGCTCATCGTCGCGGGAGTCTTGCAGGCCAGCTTCATGCTCGACGCCGAAGTTATGCCCGCGGAAACGCCGATGGACAAGATGGACATTTTCGCGCCGTTGCCGCTAGGCGCCGACGCCGAGAAGAACCGCGGAGACGAGAACTACAACATCATGGTGCGGCTGAAGCCGGGAGTTTCCGTGCTGCAGGCGCAGGCCGATCTGGATGTGATCGCCAGCCGCATTCGCGAGAAAGACAAGCGCGATGCCAGCTTCGGTATGCACGTGATTGGGCTACAGGAACAAGTGGTTGGAGACGTTCGGCGGGCGTTGTTGGTGTTGCTCGGGTCGGTGGGACTGGTGCTGCTGATCGCATGTGCCAACGTGGCGAATCTGTTGCTCACGCGTGCGGCGGGGCGCGAGAAGGAAGTGGCAATTCGCACGGCGCTGGGAGCCAGATGGCAGCGGCTGGCGCGACAACTCCTCACAGAGAGTGCTCTGCTAGGGCTCCTCGGCGGAGCGGTTGGGTTGCTGGTGGCGAAGCTGAGCCTCTCCGTGGTGCGGACGATGAATCCCGGCAATATTCCGAGGCTTGAAAGTATCGCCATCAATGCCACGGTTCTGGTGTTCACACTGGGCATTTCGTTGTTGACCGGAGTGCTGTTCGGTGTGGCACCGGTATGGCGTGCGATCAAGGTGGACTTGAGTACTTCGCTGAAGGCTGGTGGGCGCAGCGGACAAAGCGATGGCGGATTGCACGTCAAACGGCACAGCCTGCGCGGGCTGCTGGTGGTTTCCGAGTTGACGCTCTCATTGATGCTGCTGATAGGAGCCGGGCTGCTGCTTCGCAGCTTCGTGAGATTGCAAAGCGTGCCGCCCGGATTCACAACGGAACACGTGCTGACAATGGAGGTCGCCGCAACGGGGCCCAGGTATCGCGAGGACAAGCCGGTCATTAACCTCTACCGGGAAATCGAGGCCCGCGTCGCGCATCTGCCGGGCGTAGCGGCGCGAGGCTTGGTTTCCGGGCTGCCATTGACGGGCGAAGTCGGGTGGGGTGGGATCAGTGTTGAGGGATACACGCCACCGCCAGAGCAAGAACTCCAAGTGGATATGCGAGTTGCAAGTACGGATTATTTTCGCACTATGGAAATTCCGCTGAAGAGCGGACGATTCTTCAGCGAGGACGATACGGCAGACAAGCCTAAAGTAGCCATCATCGACGAGAAATTCGCGCAGCGCTTCTGGCCGAGCGGGGATGCCGTTGGAAAACATCTGTGGTTCGACCCGAAAAAGCCGTTTACGATTGTCGGAGTGGTGGGCGTGGTTAAACAATATGGGCTGAATATAGACGGCAAAATCGCGGTGTATTTTTCGGACGATCAGGACCCTGGAAACCGTATGTTTCTCGCCGTGCGGACGGAATCGGAACAGGCGGGGTTGTCATCGGCAGTTGTAAGCCAAATCCACGGGATCGATCCCAACGTGGTGGTTTATGGAATTCGGAGTATGCAGGAGCGTTTGTACGATTCACTGGCAAGGCAGCGTTTTTCGAGCACGATGCTCGCAGCGTTCGCAGTGTTCGCTTTGGCGTTGGCGGCGATTGGCCTGTACGGCGTGATGTCGTATCTCGTGACGCAGGGCACACACGATATCGGCGTGCTGGTGACGCTCGGAGCGCGGCCCGGAAACATCGTGGGGCTCGTGGTTCGCCAGGGCATGGTGCTGGCAGGAATTGGGATTGTGGCGGGCATCGCCGGGGCATTGGCGTTGACGCGTGTCATGGCTAGCCTATTGTTCAACGTCAGTACCAGGGATGCGATCACATTTTCTGCCGTGCCGGTGTTGCTGGCGGCGGTTGCGCTTGCGGCCACGGTGATTCCGGCGTGGCGAGCGACGCGAGTGGACCCAATGGTGGCCTTGCGAGAAGAGTAGAGACGAGCCATTTTCCAGAAGAGGAACGACACCGGATCGGCGAACTCGCCGGATTGCCAAGGACGCCAAGGGCCGCTGCCTGAAGACGACAGCTGCAGGGGACGATGATGAGCAATGAGTTGACGCGGCGGGAGTTGCTAAAGGTTGCGTCGGCAGTCATTCCAATGAGCGTGCTCAAGCGGGCAGAAGCAGTCTTCGAAGCCGAACTGCCGAGCCGCGGAGGAGAGGCGATGAATGTCAGCGGCAATTTTCCTGCGCAAGCGCCGGAATTAGTGCGCGAGATGGTGACGGTGGCGCATTTCGACTTGAAACGCGTGACAGAGCTGGTCGGCGCGCATCCGGCGCTCGCGAAGGCTGCGTGGGACTGGGGCTTTGGCGACTGGGAGACCGCGCTGGGAGCGGCATCGCACATGGGAAACCGGGCGATGGCCGAGTTTTTGATCGAACAGGGCGCGCATCCTACGATCTTCTCGGCGGCGATGCTGGGGAATCTCGATACGGTCAAGGCTATGATCGCAGGCGCGCCGGGGGCGCAGCGGATTCGCGGTCCGCACAGCATCAGTCTCCTGGCGCACGCGAGGATGGGCGGCGAAGCGGGGAAGCCGGTGTTTGAATACTTGCAAGGGATCGAAGGCGCGGACAGCGATGCACCGATACCGCTGTCTGCGGAAGATACGGCAACCCTGGTGGGAACGTACGGATTCGGAGTGGGAGTGACACAACAGGTGGAAGTGGACGCGGATTTGAAGATGTACGCCGGGAGCAAGATGTACACGCACGCGCCGCAATTAAACTGGACGCGCAAAGGAACGATGACGAGGCCCCTATTTCACCTAGGAGGCCGAGAGTTTTACCCGGCCGGAGCGCCGGCTGTGCGAGTGCGCTTCGCGGAGGTCGCGGACGGAGTAGAGATGAAGGTCACGGACGGAGGGCTCGTGTTTTCCGCGCTGCGGCCAAAGCCGAAGACGTAACCAGTGAGGAACGCCGTAGGAGCGATCGGAATCGTGTGCGCCGGGAGCGAAATTAGCCCGGTGCGCTGCACTCGGCGAGCCGCACGCCCGAATTGAGGGAGACCGAAACTAGTTGTTGGCCCTGCTATCGAACTATAGTGAACGTAAGGTTGTTGCTGGTCCCGTTCACCGCAGTGTTGACCATGACATTTCTTCCTGAGAGTTTAGCGCCGGGCGCGATTGCGATGGTCGCCATGACCGTTGTGTCATTCACAACAGAAAAGCCGGTGACGTTGACCCCGTTTCCCGTAACCACGACTCCGTTTGCGCCGCTCAAGCCAGTCCCGGTCAAGGTGACCAGAACGTTGGTTCCCAGTGCGCCCGTGGCGGGAGCGATGGATGTCAGCACCGGCCCCAATACAGTGAAGGGCAGTGTACTGGTGGTCCCGCTGGGTGTACTGACGTTGACCGTTCTGGCACTGATATCGGCCTTGGCCGAGATCGTGAAAGTCGTAGTGATGGTCGACAAATCCACGACGGTAATGTGACCAATGTCGACTCCCGGTCCTGTTATGGCAACGCTGGTCCCGATTGGAGCGAAATTCGTGCCCGTCAGCGTTACCGGAAAGGAAGTACCTCGAAAAGCGCTACCAGGAGTGATGGAGACCAGCGTCGGCGGTGGCAACACATAGGTGTAGCCGTTCGTAAGAACGCCACTTTCCCCGTTCGCGCCAGACACCGTGACGTTCACCGGCCCGAGGGTGTGCACCGGCGTTATGGCTGTGATGGTTGCGCTGTTGACCACAGTCACGCCAGTGGCTGGGGTTCCTCCCAGGGCCACGGTGGCACCTGCAACAAAGTTGGTTCCGCTAATCGTTATGGGCGTGCCACCCGTCGTCAGGCCGCTCATCGGGAGAACACCGGTCACTGTTGGCGCCCCGGGGTCGGCCGCCGGGTCTCCACCCGACCAGCCCGCAAAAGTGAAGGCCGGGGTGTATGCCTCCATGCCTACGTCCCCGCTGGCATAAGAACCGTCTGTCGTATAGGTCAATTGGAATAAGCCATTCTGGTATACGTTCAGGGTGTTTCCAGTTGCGGTAAGCCGCCACTTGTCACCGGCAACGATGGTGGGAGTGAAGAGTTGGACGGCAATGAAATTCCCGTCGGGGGTCATTTTGTAGATGCCGGAGGAGCTGGGGTTGTCGGCGTAGAGAAACAGAAGCCATCCGGTCTGCCCCGGATTGTTGCGGTCGATGCGCACGATGGGCCCGCCGCCACCGGTGGCGACGTTACCTAAAGTAACTTGGGAATATTGCGTCGCGGGCGGCGCAATGCTCCAAGCGCCAGAGGCGTTGTGACCTGGTTGGAGACCAATCACTTGGCCCCCGGTCTTTTGGAATCCGGCATAGCCCGGCAGCGGATACCAGCGGTCTCCCTCGTCAAGGGGCTTTTCTGTCCCGACAAAGCTTGACGCGGTCCACGTCCCGGAGGAGACCGGAGCGGGACCAGTCGACCAGGAGGCGATAATGGCGTTATTCACCGCACCATCGGCATAGGCCATGATTCCTGTCGTGCCGCCGGTATACTTGGTCGCGTCGGTGCCCGTGTTGTAGATAAAGTCGCGCACGCCGTTCTTGAGTCCATAGAGGACCTGGCCGCGGGTGATGAGCCGGAGGCGGTCACCGTCAACCACAGGCGAAGTTGGCGTGAGAGCATTCGCGGTGTACGTCGTTCCGCGGTTCGGGTCGGGGACGTTGGCGTCTAAACGATAAAGAAAGTTGGCTCCGTTGGCGATGCTGGCCCACCAAAGATACAGACTATCAGTGGCGGGGCCGGACGTTTGCACGCGAGCGATGGGGCCCACGTTATTACTGGTGGTTCCGATATGGCCGACGACGATTTCGGAGTAGTGGTCGGCCGGTACAACAGTTATGGTGCGCGAAACCGCATGATTCAAAGGGCTGAGCCGGTCAGCCAAGGCTCCGTTGTTCTTTTGGAACTGCGTCCCGTAGGGCGAATATGAAGTGATCGTGACCCACGCGCCATTCTCCGAGAGAGGATCCTCAAAGCCAACAAAGCTCGAGGATGCAATCGTCCCGGCGGCGAGCGCGATAACCGATGACAGCGCGAGTAAAAGTAGCGCAACCGGGAGCCACCCGAGCGTCCGGAGGGAACGAGATATCCGTTGCAGTCTTACGAGATTCACCTGGAACCTCCTAAAGGAACCGTCGCCGGAAGCGCTGGAATCAGTAGCCAAATCGGCCTTTGTTGATATGTCAACTAACACCCAATCCAGGTAGGCGTGCCAGCTTAGCGCTGGTTGCGCGCTGGTATAGCTCGCAATCGGGGTACCAAGTCCTGCATTCTTGCTAACCTTTTTTAAATGTGGCGGTTACGGGACACGAGGAGTAAGAAAGCTCAACATAATTAATCCACCGCAGTGCCGCGACAAAGAAAATGTTTAGCCATTTTTTCGTCGAATTGGGAGATCGGTTGCGGTCTGAGTCGAAATTCCCGATTTGGACTTATTGGTTGGGGTTTGGTTTTTTGAGGACGGGGCGATCGCCGGCGCCCGGCTGCGCGGGAGCCACAGGGTTCGTGGTTGTGCCGGTTGCTGGCGTCGCCGCGGAGATTCCGCCCTCGGTGTACGCCTTCTTGAGCCACTTGTCCGCTTCCGCTTGCGCGCCGCCGGTGTCGTCGTTCGTCTGTTTGGCTTTGCTATATTCGTTGACGGCGCGCTCGCGCTGTCCGAGTAAATCGAAAATCTTCCCCAGATAGATGTGGCCCCAAACTTCCGTCCACTTTTCGGCTGGTTCCGGAACGGCCTGCAAAGATTCGCGGAAAGCGTTCGCCGCGGCCTGATAGTTCTTTTGATAGTAGAAAGCTTCGCCCATGCGGAAGTTGGCGAGCGGGCGTCCGGGTTGGATGGAAAGAGCACGCTGATACTGTTGAATGGCCTCGTAGTAGCGGCCGACTTCGGCAAGCTCTTCGCCGCGAGCGATGGCGGCACGAGCGCGGAGCGTCACGCTGCCCTTGAGAATCAGGTTGTTGGGGTCAACCTTGATCCCGCCGGGTTTCGGCCGACCGAAAGTTTCGACGGTGAATGGCGTTTCGGTGCCGAGAACGTCGACCGTTTTCGTTTCCGGGTTGCCTTCCGTGTCGATGCGAAGCTCGACGGGCATGCTGAAGGTGTCGAGAGGCTGCTTGATTTTGCCGACGACGCGGAATCCTTTGGGGGTGCGGTAGACGACGAAATCGGTGGTGAATTCGGGAACGCCCGTGGAGTTCAGCCATTGAGCAAAAAAGCCACGGAGATTGGGCGGCGCTTCGCCCGCTTTCAGCGAGGCCTGTAACTGTTGGTCCGCCATGGTGATGAAATCCTCGATGCGCGCCGACTTACCGGAGAATTTGATGGCGAAATCGTGAAGAAGCGATTTGAACGCAACATCCCCCATTTGCGCGCGAAGCATGTGGAAAACCATGGCGCCCTTGTTCTGGACGACGGAGCGGTAGTCGCTGGTGTACGGCGCCAGGCGCGCGGCTTGCGCGATCGGCGCGGCGTCATCGTACATCAGCGCTCCGACGGCGAATTCATCCACGGCGCGGAGGCCCGCTTCCTTGCCAGCGCTCTGCTCGGCGTAGAGTTCCTCGCAGTAGCGAGCAAGTCCGTCGGTGACCCACACGTCACCGGAGCTGGCGGGAGTGACGGAAACGCCCCACCATTGTTCGGCGACCAGGTGGGCAATGGTTCGCTCGGCGATTTTGGGTTGCCAGATGTGACGGCTTATCAGCATCACGCCGGGACCCGCAAAATCGCGGACCGTGCCGTCTGGAATCTGGATGACGGTCATCGTTGGATCGTTTAAGGCGCCAAAGAGATCCGAAAAAGTCGTAATGGAACGCGCCACGTCGTCGGCGAAACCCTGGGCACTGCCGGAATCCTCGCGAGGAGCGTAGACCGCGACGTCAATGCCTTCGGCTTGCTTAGGGTTGAGTTGGAGATTCCCGGCCACGAATGTGCCGTGCGGCGCAGGAGTTTTGCACTCGAAGGTATATAGCAGGCGCCCGGCGGAACTGGGTGTCGGGGCGGAACTTTGCCCCGAGCCGGCCACGGCGAAAGTATCCGGGACATTCAGTCTGAATGTGGCGGTATAGCGGTTTGCGGGGTAGTTGGTGAGGGGAAACCACCGCGCTGGCAGAAGCAGATACGCGTTGTCGTGGTTGATAGCTGCGGCGGTAACGCCCGGAACGGGGCTATTCTCCTGATTGGCGAGCGGCCCGGAGTACGTGAAGGTAAGCGTAACGTGATTGCCGGTAGCGACGGCCGCCGGGAGTGTCGCGAGGACGACGAGAGGATTCATGGTGTCGCGGCCGAAACCGATGGACTTGCCGTCGGCGGTTTTGACCTCGGTGACGGTGAGGTTTGGATGAAGCTCGACCTGGATGCTTCCGGTTACGGTGGTGGCGACGAAATCTATCTTTGCGACGGCGCTTAGGGTCTGGTGCGTGGTGTCGAGAGTCGCGGAGATATCGTAATGATCGGCGCGCAAGCCGATGGGGCGGGGCATCTGGGCGCGGGCCGGGGATGCAGCGAGAGCGATCGCGCAAAGCGTCGCAAAGGCAAGCGCAAAACGTGTCTTTCCAGGGCAGGACATTAAGCCTCTTTCACTGGGTGCAGACCGACACCAGTCTGCCTATATAGGATAGCAGACACGAGGGTAAGTGTTGCTTGAAGAGCAGACCCTTCGAGCCTCCTGCGTTCAAGATGGACATGCTTGTTGGATGCACGCGACGATGGCGTCGGCAGCGCGATCTACGGCGCCGGAGGGGCCAAGGCGGCGGCGAACTTCGGCAAGGCCGGAGCGAAGGTCTGCGCGTGCCTGGGGGTTGCGGAGAAGATTGAGAATTTCTTGAGAGACATTTTGCGGGGTGAATGCCGATTGGATGAGTTCGGGGACGACGCGGCGTTCGGCTATCAGATTCACCATGCTGAAGTAAGACGTGCGAACGAGCGGTTTGGCGAGCAGGGCAGTGAGCGGCGTGACCCGGTAGACAACGACCATGGGGACATCCAGAAGCGCGGTTTCAACAGTGGCAGTGCCGGAGGAGACGATGGCCGCATCGGCGGAAGCGAGGGCGTCGTAGGTCTGATTTTCGACAACGCGGACGGTAAGATCCGCTGGCCAGCTGCACTGTAAAGATGCGAGGTTAGCATGCGCGGCAGCGGCGACGACGAATTGCGTGGGGTGCTGCTGATTGATGAGCGCGCAGGCTTCGCGAATGACGGGCATGTGCTGGGAAAGCTCGGCCTTGCGGCTGCCGGGGAGAATCGCGATTAGAGATTGCTGCGAATCGAGTCCGCGCTGTTGGCAGAAAGCTTCGCGAGATTGCGTTGGCTCGACGTTACCGACAAGCGGATGGCCAATGAATTTTGTGGGAATTCCGGCGTCGGCGAAGAAGGCTGCTTCGAACGGGAAGATGCAAAGTGCTTGGGCGAATCGGCGGCGGATGACGCGTACACGCCATGGGCGCCACGCCCAGAACTGCGGGCAGATGTAGTAGATGTTGCGAACACCGTGGGGACGAAGTTTGCGGGCGAGGCGGAGATGGAAGCCGGGGAAGTCCGTCAGGATAGCGAAGGCGGGTTTGCGGCGCGCGGCTTCGGAGACAAGATGGCGCATGGCGCGAATCAGCGAGGGCAAGTGGCTCAGAATTTCGGTTATTCCGACGACGGAGACTTCGCGGTAGTCGGTGATGACGTCGACTCCCGCAGCGCGCATTTGCGGGCCGCCCATGCCGAAAAGAGAGACGTCGAGGCGCTTCTGGAGAGCGACGGCGAGCCGGGCGGCGTACATATCGCCGGAGGCTTCGCCGGCAGAAATGAGAAGAGGGATGGGCGGCATCGTTGGAGTGAGTTCGTGCGGTTAGAGCTTATCGCAGAAGTGTGGGTTGGAGAGAGGAACGACGGGGGATCGAGGTCGTGAGTGTGCGGAGGATTCGGAGTCGTTTGTGCGAGGACGAGAAACCTGCGGCTGGCGAACTGCGCTCTACACCTGCCGCGCTCCCAAAAGTACGCTAATCGGCAGGTTGTGGGGCGGGGAGTGAGCCGGGCGTTTGACCGCGAAGTTGCTCGGGGCTGACGCCAGAATCGCTGGGTACGGCGAGTTCCTGCTCTTTGTATTGCAGCTGATAGAGGCGGTAGTAGATCCCGCGCTGGGCGAGGAGTTCCTGGTGCACGCCTTGTTCGCGAAGGCGTCCCTTGTGGAAGACGAGAATGCGCGACGCGTATTGAATCGTGCTCAGGCGATGCGCGATGACGAGCGACGTACGGCCCGATAGGAGCCGGTCGAGAGCTTCGCGAATTTGCAGTTCGGTTTTGGTGTCCACGCTGGAAGTGGCTTCGTCGAGAATGAGGAAGTGCGGATTGTGGGCGAGCGCGCGAGCGAAGCAGATGAGCTGGCGCTGCCCGACAGAGAGCGTGGAGCCGCGCTCGCTTACGACGGTGTCAATCCCCTCGGGAAGCGCGCGGACAAAGTCGCCCAGGCCGATTTCGTCGAGCGCGCGCCGGACGGTCTTGGCGTCGATACCGGAGGAGCCCAAGCGGACGTTCGCATCGATAGAGCCGGTGAAGAGGAAGGAATCCTGCAAGACGATGCCGAACTGGCGGCGGAGATTCTGGATATTGAGAGAGCGGATATCCACGCCGTCGAGCAGAATTTGACCGCGCTGAACGTCGTAGAAGCGGAGAAGAAGCGAGATCAGGGTAGTTTTGCCCGCGCCGGTGTGGCCGACGATGGCGAGAGTTTGGCCTGGCGCGATCCGGAAGGAGACGTCGCGGAGGACCCAGTCTTCGTCATTCGGATTGGGAGTGTCGCGATAGGCGAACCAAACGTTGCGAAATTCGATTTCACCGCGAGGAGTCTCGAGGCGCGAGGCGTCGGGGCCCGACGCGATGGTGACCGGCTCGTCGAGGAGACGGAAGATGCGCTCGGATGAAGCCATCGCGGACTGGAGGATGTTGAACTTTTCGCTGAGGTCCTGGATGGGACGGAAGAAGCGCGTGGCGTACATGGTGAAGCCAACTAGCGCGCCAAGCGTAATGCTTCCGTTCAGAACACGATTCCCGCCCGCCCAATAGATAAGAGCGATCGCGGCAACGCTGAGAAATTCGACGGCGGGGTAGAAAAGCGCGAAGGCGAGGATGGCGTCGTACCACGCCTTCATGTTGTCGCGATTGCGCTTTTCGAATTCGATGCGCGCTTTGCGCTCGCGATTGAAGAGTTGCACGACGGGCATTCCGGAGATGTATTCCTGAAGGAAGGCGTTAATGCGGGCAATGGCCGTGCGAATGCGTCGATTGGCGTCGCGAACGAATTTGCGGAACAGATAGGTCACAACAAAGATGAAAGGAAGAACAGCGAAAGCGTCCAGTGCCAGATAGTGGTCCGTGTAAAAAAGAAACGCGGCCATGACCGCCAGGAGGAAGAAGTCGTTGATCATGGTGACGACGCCGGCGGCAAAAAGATCGTTGAGAGCGTCAACGTCGGTGGTGACACGAGTGACGAGGCGGCCGACGGGGTTGCGGTCAAAATAGGCCATGGGCAGGCGCTGCATGTGAGAAAAGATTTCGGTGCGCATGTCGTACATGGTTCGCTGGCCGACGCGCTGCATGATGCTGATTTGGGCGTATTGCGCGATGAAGTCGGCGATGAGGACGCCCAGGTAAGCGAGGCTGATCCACTCGATGCCGCGCCAGGCGGCCGATTCGGGGATGAGGCCCTTGATGGTCGGCGTAAAGTAGACGTCAATCGCCTTCCAGAAAAACAACGGCTGCGAGAGCTCGAGAGGAGTGACGATGGCGACGAAAAGCAGCGCGAGGGCGACACGCCACTTGTAGGGGCGAAGATATTGCAGCAGACGGCGCATTAAGCGCGAGTCGTACGCTTTACCGAGAGCCTCTTCTTCGTGAATGTTGCTCATGCGCGTTCGAGCTCTTCCTCAAGCAATTGCTTCTGGTAAAGGTCAGCGTAATAGCCGCCGCGGGCGAGAAGTTCGTCGTGCGTGCCCTGCTCCGTGATGCGGCCATCGCGCAGAACGATGATTTGGTCGGCATCGCGCACGGTCGAAGTGCGATGCGCGATGAGAATCGTGGTGCGCCCGCGCATGATCCCGCGCAGGCGGCTGAGGATGCGCTCTTCGGTCTGCGTGTCCACGCTGGAAAGAGAATCGTCGAGAATCAGAATGCGTGGGTCGCGGACCACGGCGCGAGCGATAGCGGTGCGCTGTTTCTGGCCGCCGGAAAGCGTGATACCACGCTCGCCGACCATGGTGTCGTACTTCTGCGCGAATTCCTGGACGTCACCATCAAGGCTGGCGATTTCCGCGGCCTGGCGGACGCGATCGGGATCGTAATTTGGGAGGCCGAAGGCGATGTTTTCGCCGACAGTTTCGCTGAAGAGATAAGTGTCCTGCGGAACGTAGCCAATGGAGCGGCGCAAAGTTTCGACCGGCCATTCGCGGATGGAACGGCCGTCAATGAGAACGGAACCTTTGGGAGCCTCCCACAAGCGAGCGACCAGGGCGGCGAAAGTAGTCTTGCCGCTGCCGGTCGGGCCGACGACGGCCAGCGTCGAGCCGGCGGGAATGCGCAGGTTGATGTCGCGCAACACGGGAGCGTTGCCGGAACCCTGGCCGTTGCCATCCCCTTTTGCAGCGCTGGTGCCGGACATGGTGGTGGGATAGGTGAAGGTGAGATTGCGGAACTCGATTTCGCCATCCAGATTGCGTTCAGGAGAAACCGTTGCGTCGCGGTCGTCGATTTGCGGCTTCGCACCGAGGATGTAATTGAGGCGGCCCATGGAAGCGGCGCCGCGCTGAAAGATGTTCGTGACCCAGCCTAGAGCGATCATGGGCCAGACGAGAATGCCGAGAAAACTGTAGAAGGCGATTAGTCCGCCAAGAGACATGCGGCCCGTGAGAACCAGGTGGCCGCCCCGCCAGAGGACGATCAGGAAGGTGACGCCAATCATGGCCTGGAGCGAAGGCATAAACATGCTCCAGGTGCGAATGAGTTTGACGTTGCGCGAGACGTACTCGCGGTTGGGTTCATCGAATCCGCGGATTTCGGCTTCTTCCTGCGCGTAAGCGCGCACAACGCGGACGCCGGAAAGATTCTCCTGAACCTTGGCGGAGAGATTCGCGAGAGAGGCCTGAATTTTCTCATAGAGCTCGTGAATGATTTTGCCGAAGCGCTGCACGACGATGGCGACAAATGGGACGGGCAAGAGAATCCAAAGAGTGAGCGAGGGTGAGAGCTGGGACATGATGACGACGGCAAGAATCATGCCGATGATGGTCTGGCCGCTGTACATGATGCCCGGGCCGAGAACCATGCGCACCGAGTTAAGATCGTTCGTGGCGCGCGACATGAGTTCGCCGGTGCGATTGCGTACGTAGAACTCCGGCTCCAGGAGCAGCAGGCGATTGAGGAGATCGCCGCGAATGTCGAATTCGATGTCGCGCGAAACGCCGATGAGAATCCAGCGGGTGTAGAACGAAAGCACCGCGCGAACGGTCACGAGGAGAATCAGGAGCAGGCAGTAGATGCCGAGAGAATGGCGGCTGTGCGCCGCGTACCACGGAATCGCGCGGCTAAGCCAGGAGCCGGCGAGAAGATGACCGGTGGAGTTGTTCTCGAAAGGATGTGCGCTGCCGGCGAGGATGTCGGTCAAGACACCGGTGGCAAGAGGAATGATGTTCTGCACGAGGCTGGAGACCACCAGGCACATCATGCCCAGCGCGATGCCGCCGCGGTAGCGGCCCAGGTATGGAAAAAGTCCGACAAGATGCTTCCATGCCGAGACTTTTGGAGGTTTTTTCGCGGAGGTGCTCGCCCCGATGGTTGCCGCAGCAGCGCTCACTTGAGCCTCGACTTAGCCGTTTCCAGCGACGGCGATTCTCCCAAGAAATGCTCGTAGGTCAAATCGAGTGTCTGGTAGCGCTTGACGGCGGGATTCCAGGCCACGCCAATGGGCTTGAGGTGCGGGTCGACCGCCGCGCCTTGAATCGGCGTCAGATACAACTGGAGACCTTTAACGGGATCCTGCTCGTACTGAATGCGCCAGCCCGCGACGGAAGTCAGAGGCGTTAACGCGAGAAAGCCCTTGGCGTTCTTAAGGTGCTCGTCGCAACGAAAGATCTCGTTCCACTGGCCTTCATCGTTTTCGGCAAGCACCGCGCGAGTGACGATCGTGCCGGAGAGATTCTCATTCTTCGGCGTTTTCGGAACAACATTGGCGGCGAGGAACTCCTGCTTTCCGTTTTTCGCAAGCTCCCCGAAAATGAGCACCTTGGTTTCCTTACCGAGCAAAGAGACGGCGGCGGCCTGGATGTCGTCCGGCACAGCGGGTTCCGCGGGTTTTGCAGCTTCTTCGGCGGATTTCGAGGCCGGTTCGTCGCCACAACTGGAGAGCAGGAGAAAAGCGCACGCGAAGAAGAACGCAACGAATGTGCGGCGCAGAGTTCCACTTCCGAGGGATGGAACGGCGTAGCAAGCCCCAATTTTGTGAACCGAGCGATTTAGAGAAGTTTTCAAAGTTTTCTATCCGTTTGGTTGTGGAGCCGGGCCGTCAGAAGTGCATCCTCATAATTCTATCCGTTGCGAGCCACGCAAGGAAGCGCCGCAAAGGGGCCCGTTCCCACAGCACTACGGCGGCTTTGTTTTGTCTTAACGCGAGCCGTGGATGGCGTCGAGCCGCGCCTCGAAATTCTCTTCGCCCTCGGAGGACAGCTCGCTACGCTCGACTGGCAGTGCTTGCGCGATCGAATCCATCCAGTTGAACAATAGTTGGATGTTTTCGCGCGTCTTTGCGTGATATTCCTTCAAGTTCGCGGATACGCTCATCCATTGGCGAAAAGTGCGTTCCATGGGGTGGTCGGAAGATCCGAAAGGATTCGAAGCGGCGCCCGGCGCGAGGAGGCCGGCGTGACCCGTGAAGAAATGCTCGAAGCCGAGATCGGCGACAGAATGGCCTTCGGAAGAGGCGATGCCGCCGTCGTAGTCCGGACCGTGGCAGATCAAGGTAAGTGGCTCCGCGGTTTGCGACCACTTCAAGCTCTGCGAATCAAAACTCCAGAGATCCCAGCGCGCGGACACGATGTAGGCGCTATCGGGGTTGACATGTTGCGCGGCAAGCGCCGCCACTTCCGGCGCGCCGTAGCCTTGATCGCGCAAGTCCCATTCCGCGAGGGGGATTTCCGAAGGGTCCACGGGCTGAACCACCAGTGCAGTGAAGGTGTTGCTCGTCGCGGAAAGTGGCGCCGTCGCGAGGAACCTCGCGAATTGCGGGATCAACGTGGTTGGGGAAAAATCGCGCGTCCAGACGCGCAAGTAGGCGCGGTTAGCCATGGTGTATCAAAGGCAACAAGTATAGCTGGCACGGACAGAACGCGCGAAATCACGCGGAACTGTTTGGCGCGAGAAAGAGTGGCACGCGGAAACGCTCTAGACTCAAGCGACAGAAGGGAGTTTCGCCGCTTCCCATGCGGCGATGCCGCCCGCCAGCTCGGTTAAACTTTCAAAACCATGCTTCTGAAGGATGCTGACTGCAATCGAGGATCGATAGCCGCCTGCGCAGTGGACGGCGATGGTGCGGTCGCGCGGCAATTCCGCGAGACGTTCTTCAAGATGGTTCAAGGGAATGTTAATACTGCGTTCGATGCGCTTCGCCTGATATTCCTTCGGCGCGCGTACGTCCAACACGAAAGAGGGTTTGGCCGACGCCTGATCCGCGGAAAGGATCGCCGCCGTCGTGCGTTCGCTCACTTGTATCAGTTCCGGATGCGCTTCGAGTGCGTTTATTCCGTCCTGAAGATAGCCCGCGACGTGATCGAATCCAATACGGCCAAGGCGCATCGCGGCTTCCTGCTCGCGGCCGGGATTCGCGATGAGCACGATTGGTTTGTCGCGGCTAAGCAACGTGCCCGCCCAGGTTGCGTATTGCCCACCGAGGCCGATGTTGATGCTGCCGGAGAGATGGCCCTTCGAGAATTCGTCGGGATCGCGAACGTCCACAATCTGGTGGCCCGACTCCCTGGATTTCAGAGTGTCGTCCAACGATAGCGGTTTTAAGACGCGTTCGAGCGTGGCTTGCAGAGTCGGGTGTTCTTTGGTGTTGAGGACCGCGTCGTAAGTAAAATAGGCGGGCGCCTCGGGCTGGTCGGCGGTAATCATAGTGACGAATTCATCTTCGCCCATGGGCTGAAGAGCATAGTTCGTGCGGCGCTGCTCGCCGATGGTGGAGACGGTCTCGCGGCTGAGGTTTCGGCCGCAAAGCGATCCAGCGCCGTGGGCGGGATAGACGAGAGTGCTATCGGGAAGGCCAAGGATCTTAGTCGTGAGGGAAGCATAGAGCAGGCGCGCGAGTTCGGTGGGCTTCCAACCCAGCGAAGCGCGCAAATCGGGGCGGCCCACATCGCCAATGAATAGCGTGTCGCCGGTCAAGACAGCGGCGGGATTCGCGCCCGATTTGTTGAGGTCGTATACGAGCAGGGAGATGGACTCCGCGGTATGCCCCGGCGTTTCCATGGCTTGCAGGCGGACGCTTCCGAATTCCACCGCATCGCCATCCCGCATAGCTGTGAACTCATACTCAGCTTGCGCGCGGGCCCCGAGGTAAATTTTGGCTCCGGTGAGGTCGCGGAGTTCGAGGTGCCCGGCGATGAAGTCGGCGTGGAGGTGGGTAAGAAATACGTGGCGAATTTGCAGTCCGTGGCTCTGCGCGGAATCCAAGTAGCGCTGGACGTCGCGTTGGGGATCGACGACTGCGGCGGTGCGTGTCGCCTCATCTGCGATGAGGTAGGACGCGTGCGCCAGGCAATTCAGATAGAACTGTTCGAGGATCATGTTACGGCCATCTTGCCACAGGATGGCGTGGAAATGTATGTTGCGGGTGACGAAGGGATTTACGGAAAGAAGCCGCGCACGCGATTGTGAGGAGAATCAAACGCTGGTCAATTGCCGCAACAAGAACGGAGTGCGAGACGCTGAAATGGAGCGGCGGGGACGGATTCGAACCGCCGATAAAAGGTTTTGCAGACCTTCGCCTTGCCGCTTGGCGACCGCCGCTCAGTGAGTGGAGCTACAGCGTCATGCAAGCCGAATTTACGTCTCGCGGCTTGTTTGTGGCTATGCAGCGAGAGTACTAATCGAGATGGGAGAATAGCGCTGGGACGATTTTTGCGGCGGCTACAGCCAAAGCCGTGCTGGTTAGCGTTCGCCGAGCGCGGTTACGGTCGCGTTCCGGGCCGCCGAAAGAGTTGTTGCTTGTGCTGGAAAATATTCGCTGCTATAAACGTCGCAACGCCAGCCCCCCAGGAGGGAGCGAGAATGAATTACCTTCGTAAAATATCGTTGAGTGGTTCAACTTTGATTCTGTGCGCTTGCCTGGCGCGGACGGCCAAAGCCGCGAACGAGCCGCCGGCAGACCTCTGCGCGCTCCTGCCTGCGGCAGAAGTGAGCAAGATTCTGGGGCGAACTTTCGATCCGCCGGAAAAGAGTGTCGCGCCGCGCCCATACGCGAACACGGCGCAAGGAACGGATTGCAATTACCCGGGAAAAGGCGGCAAATTGTGGTTCAGGGCGTACGTCGACCCGTCGCCGGCTGCGGCGACGGAACTATTCGCTAAGTTGGGGAAGTTCTATCAGCCGCAGACTCCGGTTTCCGGCTTGGGAGACGAAGCATATTTTGACGGACAGCACGCCCTGCACGTGCGCAAAGGCAAAGTCCGCTTCTACCTCAATCTCGATGTTAGGAATTTCAGTCCTGCCGTCGAGAAGCAGATCAAGGACTTGGCGGAGAAAATCATTTCGCAGTTATAGCGCGTGCGTGGAGGCCGGTGCATTCGATGCGTGGGCCGAAACTACAGTAATCGGCGCGAACCAACAAACTCGCCGTCACCCAACCAAAAACTAGCTGGAGCTGCCCGAGCCGCCTGCGGATTGTCCGCGCGAGAGCGGCGGCTGCGGTGGATGGGCGGAAAAGCCCTCGGCGATTTTCTGCAAACGCTCGCGTAAGGCGTCGCCAACGCCGGCGAAAACCTGCGCGCAAGTCTCGCGAAGTTTTTCTTCGGCGATGGCCGCGATCCCGGCCACCGCTTCGCGCGACTGGTGATTCAGGCTGGCGACCGTCGCGAGCATCCATTGATTGGAAACATTTTCGAGCCGGGTGCGGTGCTGTTCCGCAGCCTGTTGGCTGAGTTCCTGGTAAGTAGCGCGCACCTGGTTGCGATGCGATTCGACGGTGGATTTCCAGGTGTCGAGCAGCGGCGACAGTGTGGCGTGCACCTGCTGTTGCGCGTTCGAAACGCCGGCTTCGATTGCGCCGCCCATGCGCTCGCGGAATTGGCGCAAGAACGCTTCCTGTTCCGCGGACACGGTCTGCGCGAGCTCTGCGCGCACCATCCCAAGAATGTCGCGCGTCTCGTTGAGCGTACGTTGCGCTTCGCCGCCGAAGCCGTCCAGCTCGGCGCGCGCCTGGCGCTGGATTTCATCGGTGAAGGCGGCCGTGGTAGTTTCCGCGGCTTCGGTGAAGAGCGCTCGCGCATTCGCAAATGCCTCGCGGACGGTTTCTTCCAACTGCGTTTGCGTGTGAGTAACGAAGCCGCGGCTGGAATTATCCAGCTCGCCGGCGAACATGCTCGAGACTTCGCGCGCTTTTTCGCGGAATTGTAGCTCGGCCTGCTCGAGGGTCTTTTCCATGGCGTGCTGGATTTGTGTCTGCGCGCGCTTTTCGTACCACTCGGCCGATTTCATCATGTCGTCGACACTCTGGTGCTGCAGATCGGCGACCCTGGATTCGTATTCCACGAGGTTGCGCGCGCTGACGGAACTGGCTGCGTCCTGCAGGAGTTGCTCTACGCCGCCGAGATTGTCCCGGAAATGCGCGAGTGATTCCGCGAACGCTTCGTCGGCGGAAACGCGAATGCGGTCCTGCTGAAGGGTCATCGCGGCATCGAGAAGCGAGCGGCCGCCCGCGAGCCGGTGAATGGCTTCTTCCGTGCGGGAGATGTGCGGCTGCACGATGGCGTCCACCTCCTGGTCGAAGCGCGACACGGCGTGCTGGCACGTTTCGTCGAAGCTGGCGCGAATGCGCGCGTCAATCTCTTCGAGCAGCGTTTCGGAGCGGCGATGGAGTTCGTTGCGATGGAGCGTGATCACATCATCGATCTGCGCCTGGAATCCTGCAAGCGCCTGCTGGTTCGCGTTCTCAATGCGTGCCGAGTGATGTTCGAGGCGTTCCTCGGATTCCCTGGCGCGATTGATAGCCGCATCGAGGTGTTGGGTCTGGTCCTGTGCCGACGCGCGCAGGGCCGCGGCGCGTTGTTCCGCTTCTGCCGCCGCAGCGCTGAACCACTCGCGGACCTCGGCCGCACGGCGCGCGGCTTCCTCTTCGAGTGAGCCGCGCATGACGGAGATGTACTCTTCCGCCTCGGATTTTGCGGACAGGATGGATTCTCGATGTGCGGCGGCTTGCCGTTCCGCATCCTTGAGCAGGGAATGATGTACTTCGCGTATGCGCTGCTCCGCTTCGCCCGATGCCGCGTTCAGAGTTTCCCGCGCGAGCGAGTTATGACGGCCGGCTTCGTCCTGCAATTGCGAGGTGAAATTGCGGGCCGCTTCCGCGAGGCCGGAAGCAGCGAGTTCGTGCGCGTTCGCAAGCGTTTGTTGCAGCATCGCCTGCCAGCCCGTGGCGGCGGCTTGCGTTGCGCTTTCCAGATGGCTTTGCCATGAGGTCTGTGCCGCGCTCACCGCGTCCGCCAACTTTCGTTGGGCGTCTTGTGCAGTGGACTGAATCGTTTCGCGGTGCGCTTCCGCCGCATCCGCGTTTTGCCGCGCCGCTTCCTGCAATTCGAGCGCCGCTTCAGAAGCCCGGTCGGCGAGTAGCTTTCGTGCTTCCTCCGACCGCGCAGTCAGGCGCGCCCCAGACTCTTCTGCCTGTGCGATAACGGAGCGAAGCGCACCGAGAGCACTGGCGAGTTGCCGCGTGTGTTCGTCGCGTTCGGACAGCCCGCGCTGCGAAATCTGCTGCGTCAATTCTCGTGTGAGCTGCTCCAACTGCGGAGCGATCCATCCGGGCAGTTCTCGCTGGAGAGCTTCCGCGGCGGCTTTGTGCGCGGCGCGTGAGTGTGAATCGGTTTCGTTTTGGATTTTCTCGAGCGCGTGCGCGACGTGATGCTCGAGCTGTTCCCGCGAAGAGGTCAGCTTGTGCTCCCACTCTTCGAACGAAATGCGGCGTTCGGCGCCGACGGCCTGCGCAGCGATTTCGCGGGCGGTGGCCTGAAGCTGCTGCTTGGCGTCAGCGAGCAGCCGCGCCATGTGGCGCGCGAGCTGCAAGGACGCGTCCGTGGCGCTGACCGGCGCCGGAAATACGCGCAAATTGTCCTGCATCCCGGCGGCAGGTTCGGGCTCCGTCAATGGCAAATGAATTTCCGCGGTCTTTGGAGACTCCGCGGGCGCGTCTTCCGAACGCTGAACTACGGTTCCTGATTCCGGCGGCGCAAACCAGTCAGGCGGCGGAAATGCGATGCCCCAGGTGTTGCCCGGCGTCTCTAACTCGAGCGCAACCTGAAACAGTTGCCGCACCGTGCGCGGCCTCTGAATCCACGCCACGCGGCCGCGAACCGTGCGCGGCTTATGGTTTGGCTCGGAGTGCGGCACTTCGAGCGTCACCCACATGTTTTTCAGCACGTAGTGTTTCGACTGATACCGGCAGCCATGGCAATTAACGATGAGCGTCGAAGTGCGCTCGGTGAACGGCCGGCCCAGCGCGTCCACGCCGGTCACGGACAGCGGCACGGCCTGCATGATTCGCGTGCTGCGCCGTTTGCGAAGCTCTTCTCCCGGATGCGCCTGACTTTCCGGCATCGTTTCCGCAGTCTCCGTCGTTTCGCCGGCAAGGTTGCCGCTCTGATCTTCCATGGACACCGTCGCCGCTCCTTGCGATGCTCCGAACTTCTCGGTCGTTTACGACTGCTTGCTCGTTGTCCCTTCCGAGGTCGGCGTGCGATGTGTTCCAGTGAGGAACTCCCAAGCTTCCTTGGCGACCCAGAGCGGTCCTACCAGCAGATAAATCGGTCCTTGAAAAAATGCCGGATGGTTGCCTTCAATCTTGTGTCCCAGAAAGAGAAGAATCCATCCGCCAACGAAAAAGCCCGCGCCCCAAATCCATTTCGTCAGGATCAAAAGAATGATCCCCGCAAAAATCATGGGGATGCCGACGCCGTGGAGGAATTTGTTCCAGCCGGAGGAGTGCTCGTGATCGTACTGCGCCATGTATTGGGACAAGCTGGGCAAAGCGCACCTCCTCCGAGCCGGCGGTTTCCAAACCACGGTCGGCGGAACAACCTGCTGCGGGGACTTGTGACTAGGCAGAATTTATACTGAAATGCGCGGGTTCGCCAGTGGGTACCAGCCGTACCGCTGGTTGGTAGCTCTAGTACGGAAAAATCAGCGGCATACTTTCGAGTACGAGCGCACGTTTTTATAATTGGAAAGGCTTTTTCGAACGAAAGCGCTACAAATCGCGGCGGCCTTCCAGGGCTTTGAGCATCGTGACCTCGTCGGCGTATTCCAGGTCCGCGCCAACCGGAATGCCCACGCCGATCCGCGTAACCCGCACGCCCAGCGGCTTCAGCAATTTCGAAAGATAAACGGCGGTCGCCTCGCCCTCCGCGGTCGGATTTGTCGCGATGATGATTTCTTCGACAGCGCCACCCTTCAGCCGTTCGATCAGCGTCTTGATGTGCAGCTGGTCAGGGCCACGGCCAGAGAGCGGTGAAAGCGAGCCCCCCAGCACGTGGTACATCCCGGTGTAGGTGCGCGTTTTTTCGATCGCAAGAATGTTGTGCGCCTCTTCGACCACGCAGATCGTCTTTTTGCTGCGGTTGGCGCCGACGCAATACAGGCACGGATCGGTGTCCGTGATGTTGTGGCAGACCGAGCATTCGCGGATTTTTTCTTTCGCATCGCGGATGGCATCGGCCAGAGCCAGCGCGTCTTCGGGCGCGGCGCGCAAGAGATAAAACGCGAGGCGCTGCGCGGTTTTGCTTCCAATGCCGGGCAGGTGCTTCAGTTCATCGATCAGACGTTCCACTGGGGCGGCAAAATCAGGCATGGGAGATGTGTAGCACAGGCGCGCTTCGCGGCGCAAACCGAGAAGCGCGGCCGGCTGGCGGAGCGCGTCGAGGCGTTCTCGTAAATTAATGAAACTAAGCCAGTTATCAGTGCGTGGGTAACTACCTAAGCCCGCACCGGCACAAATTGCAAGAATCCGGCTCCGCCGCGTTCTACCATCGGAACAAATCAAGTCCCAGGTCAAAGGAACCCGTGCCCTTGGAACCCTTCCTTTACTTGATCGCGTTCTTTTACGGAGTCGTGCTGCTGGTCGCGCCGATATGGCTGATCTCGCTGTCGGTTCGCGAAGCCCGTCTGCGCCGCCAGCTCAAGGATCTTGCGGACGAAAACGCGCAGCAGCACTTGAGACTGCAGCGCGTTATCGGAGAGCTGCAGTCCAAGCTCGCGTCCGCGACGCAGACTGCGCAACCGGGTTCAGAGAAACTGGCGCCCGCGCCATCTACTCCAGCGCCAACGCAGACCGTTCCGGTACCGCGGTCGTTCCCCGCCAGTCCAGCTCCGCCTGTGCCCATGGCAACTCCGCCCGGGCCCGCGGTTGCCCCGCCTGCTCATGTCGAACCGCCAACTCCGCCGAAACCGCAAGTTCCGGTTGCGCCACCGATCACGCCTGTTGCGCCTGCCGTACAGCCACCGGCTCCGCAAGCAGCCTCTCCCGCGACTCCACCCAAGCTCGTTACTCCGCCTGCAGCGAAGCCTGAGACTTCCACCGCACCAACTCATCCGTTGCACGCGCCGCCGCAGCCGCCGGTTCATGCGCCCGCAGTTGCGCGAACTGCGACTTCACCACTTTCCTCTCCGCTGAGCACGCCTTCGCGAGCCAGCACGTTGCAACAGAATTTAAAATCCGCGTTGTCAATCGAAGAGAAGCTCGGCGCAAGTTGGTTCGCCATCGTCGGCGTCATCATGCTGGTCATCGGCTTTGCCCTCGGTGGAAAACTCGTGATGCACGCCGTCGGTCCGGTAGGGAAGTGTTTCATTCTCTTTGCGGTCGGACTCGGCATTCTCGCCGGCGGCATCTCGCTCGAAAAACGCGAACGCTACGTCACGCTTGGCCGCGTGGCCATTGGCGGCGGCTGGGGACTTCTGTTTTTCAGCACTTACGGCATGCACCACGTAGCAGCAATGCATGTTCTCGATTCGCTGGTGCTGGACTCCGTCCTCATGCTCGCGGTGGCGATCGGAATGGCCGCGCACACGCTTCGCTACCGGTCGCAATTCGTCACCGGCGTTGCGTTTTTGATGGGCTATTGGACGTGCGGCCTAAGTCAGGACACGGTTTATAGCCTCTCTGCAGGCGTGATGCTGGCCATCGGGCTCGTCTGGATCGTGCTCAAGATGGGCTGGTTCGAACTGGAAGTTTTCGGGATTCTCGCCAGCTACCTCAATCATCTGTATTGGCTCTACCGCATCCTCGGGATCCAGGGCGCGCACGGGCGCGACTTTCCGGAATACCACGCCAGCCTGGCCATGTTGTTTTTCTACTGGCTGATTTTCCGAATTTCCTATGTGGCGCGCGGAGTCAAAACCGACTTAGAAGAGCACGTCTCGACTGTCTCCGCCATTCTCAACACGCTGTTGCTGCTCGGCTTGCTGAAATTCCAATCCGTGCATCCCGAGCTCGCGTATCTCGCGCTATTTTCGATTGGTGCGTTTGAATTGGCGTTCGCCGTCCTGCCCATGACGCGCCAGCGCCGCCGCGCGTTTGTGCTGCTCAGCATAATCGGCTCGGCGCTCATTCTCGCCGCGGTTCCTGCGCACTACGCCGGCCAGGCGAATTACGTCTCGTTGCTCTGGATCGTCGGCGCCGAAATCTTTCTCAGCGCCGGAATCATTTTTGAAGAAGTTGTGTTCCGCAGGGTCGGTCTCTTTACCGGCCTGCTTGTCGGGTTCGAACTGGTTATATTCAACTTGCCGCCGCTCGTTCGACTGCGCGAAAGATCGGAAGCCCTGGATCTGACCAGCGGCGTTCTGTTCGCGCTATGCGCGGTCGTGTTTTATCTAAATGCGCTTTTCGTGCGTCGGCGTTGGGACAAATCGTTCACAGCGTCGCTCGATGGCGGCTTGCTTACGATCCATTCTTACCTCGGAGCGTTTTCTGCGGCGGCTGCAGCGTGGGCACTCTTCGCGAACGACTGGACCGCCGTGGCCTTCGCCGCGGTCATGCTCGTGCTTGCCGCAGCTAACCGCCGCCTGGATTCGCGCCACTTGCGGATTCAATACGCGCTGCTGGGTGTCCTTACACTGTACCGAGCGCTGGTTTTCAATCTGCACATCGAGGGCCCGTCGCGCGTGCATATAACTTCGCGCATCATCACGCTCGCCATCCTTTCGGCAATTTTCTACGCCACCGCAAAACTTTCGGCCACGCGCGACTACCAGGAACAGCGCGTTTTTCGCGCGCTCTTTTCGTTCGCCGGCGCGTTCATGCTCGGATTTTTGATTTGGTGCGAAGCGCCGGAGACGTGGATCGCATCGCTCTTTCTCGCTGCGGGAATCCTTATCGCGCTCGCTGCGCGGAAGTGGGATGTGCTGCACCTCAGCCTTCAGGAGCACGCTTTCGCGGCGCTCGCCGTGTTCCAGACGATTGATTTTAATTTTTACATCGCCGGGCACTATGGCCCATTCACGATTCGGTTGATCACGGTTTCGCTCGTGGCTGCCGGCCTTTACGCCATTTCGCGCCGCGCCACGAACCAGAGCGCTTCGCACGGTCTGATCGCCGCGTATCTGCATACCGCCGCTGCCACATTCTTGCTGGCGCTGTTGATGTGGTACGAAGTATCCGCCGGTTCCGGCTGGCTTGCCGCGCTCTGGGCGATCTTCGCGCTCGTGCTCACGGCGATTGACCGCCGCTTCCAGTTGAACGATTTGCGGTGGCAAGCCCACGCGCTCGCTGCGATTACGATGTTGCGCTGCGTCGGTATCAACCTGCACGACGAAGAACTTTGGCACGGCATCAGCGTGCGCCTGCTCTCGCTCGCTATCGTCGCCGTCATTTTTTATGTCATGTCCCTCGTCATGCGCATGCCTCAAGAGTGGCGCGCGCGCGACTTCCATCACATTTATTCCTGGGCCGCGTCGTTCCTCGTCTCGCTGCTGCTTTGGTATGAGCTTGACCCGCTCGCCCGAGCCGTCGGCTGGGCCGTCTTTGGATTGGTCCTGTTTGAATACGGATTCCTCCGCAAAATCGTGCAATATCGCTATCAAGCGTACGTGGCGTTTGCCGCCGGCTTTGCGCGCATCTTTTTTGCGAATCTGACTGCCGGTTTGCGCGGCGATTTGTTCGGTCCGCGGATGTACACCGTGCTGCCGCTCATCCTGATTTTCTTCTTCGTGTACGCTCAGCTTTCGGAAAAAGAAGCGAGTGACGTCCGCGACAAGCGCTTCCGCTCGGATGCGCTTGTCGCTTACCTCGGCACCGCGACGCTTGTCGCGCTGTTCTACTTCCAGTTCGACCCGGAGTGGGTGGTCGTTTCGTACGCGCTCATCGCGCTGGCGCTATTCGCCGCCGCGTGGTTCCTGAAGCGCGAAATATTCGTGCACCAGGGAATTCTCGTCACTTTAGGGACGTTCGCTCGGGGGATGGCGCACAACTTGTTCGGCGCAAGCAACTTTACAAACGGCAACTGGACCGGCCGTTATCTCGTGGTCAGTATGGCGATCACCGTACTTTTCGCGACGCTCATTTTTGCGTTTATGTGGCGCGACGCGTTCGCATCACGGCCCAACTCGCCGACGCGAAACCGATGGGCCGCTATCATCGTTGGCCGGCCAGAACAACTGCAGTTCTTCGTTCCCTTTATCCTGTTGACCACGATGCTCGCGCTCAAAACCGACGAGGGCATGATCACGGTTTACTGGGGCGTGGAGGCCATGCTCATCGTCCTGTTCGCATTGCTCGTGCGCGAACGTAACTTCCTCCGCGGCGGATTTGGCTTGTTGTTGCTGTGCGACGCGAAAGTGTTTGCTAGGGACTTCTGGCGGTTCGATTTGCTCCACAATGTCATCACCTTCATCGGCGTCGCGCTGGCGACCATCGCTGTGTCGTTGCTGTACGTGCGGTTCAAAGAAAAGCTGCGGCAACTTCTATGAAGCGGCCTGTAGTCTTTGTCGTCTTTTTCGCCATTCTGGCGTTTTCGCTTGGCGGCATTTATTGGAGCCAGCGCCATCACCAATCTACGCCTTCGTCCGCGAACGCCATCGTGGACCTGGCCGCAGACGCGCAACGCGACCTCACGCGTGTTCCCATGCAGTTCACGCGGATTTCCGATGCTCAGGAAATCGAGATCGGCCACAAACTCGCGGCGCAGTACACCACGCAATTCCGGCAATTCACTCCCGAAGAAGAAGCGCTGGATAAATATGTCCGCCGCGTGGGAGGAACCCTCTCCGGCCACGCGCAGCGGCACCTCGCGTACGAATTTCACCTGATTCCCGACCACAATCTTATCAACGCGTTCGCGCTGCCCGGTGGGCCGGTTTACATCGGCGAAGGCATGATCGATCAGATGGAGACCGAAGACGAACTGGCCAATATCCTCGGCCACGAAATCGAGCACATCGATCACTATCATTGCGTCGAGCGCTACCAGATCGAGGCAAAGTTGAAGCATCTGGGCTTGGAAATCGTCGGGCAGCTACTGCAAGTGCCGCTGGATTTTTGGGAGGCCGGCTACCACAAGGACGAAGAGTTTGAAGCCGACCGCGAAGGCATGCGCCTTGCAGTGGAAGCAGGCTACTCGCCGTACGGGGCGGTCACAATTTTCACGCGGCTCGCGAAACTGTGCAACGAGTACGTCGTTCACGCGCAAACGCCGGAAGACGAACTCTCACAGTTGGCGATTCAAAGCCTGACGGGATATTTCCGGTCACATCCGCTGCCGTCGGAGCGCCTGGAGCAGGCCAATCACGTCATCGCCGAGCAGCACTGGCAAGACCGAAAAGAGCAGAAGACGTTCCACGTCGAATACCAAGTCCACAACGGCGAATACGTGAAGTAAAAGTGTTCCGAACGAGCGGGGAATTTCAGAAGCGGCGAATCTTCTTTAGAGTTAGAACAATCCGGGGATTTTAAGGCCGGCGATGCCGGGCATGCCAGCGGTGAGATTCTTCATCTGGTTGGCGAGTTCTTCGTCCACGCGGCGTCCCGCTTCATTCACCGCGGCGCGCACTAGGTCTTGCAGCATCTCCTGATCCTTGCTCGCAAAAACATCCGGTTCGATGCGCAGGTCGACAATCTGTTTCTGGCCGTTCATCTTCACGCTGACCATGCCACCGCCGGCGGAAGCTTCCACCGTCACGGAGTTGACCTGTTGCTGCACGTCTTCCCATTGCTGCCGGAAGCGCGCCAGCATCTGTTGGATTGCGTTCACATCCATCAGGATTCCTCTTGCCGCCACTTCACTTCGGAAATTCTTCCACCGAAGCGCTGCAGCATGGACCGCACCAGCGGATCGCGTTCAAACTGCGCGCGCAACTCTTGCGTTCCGGAAATTCCGCGCGCGGAACTTGCTGCAACATCTACTCTAGCACACACCCGCAGTGCTCGGCCCAACACTTTGCTCGAACAGATACGGATCTTTTCGAGTTGCTCGCGGCCTTCCATCATCTCGGCGAAGGGACGCTTCTCCGGCGGAAAATAAATTCGCAATTCCGTTCCGTCGAGTTCCCAGCGATTGCCGTGCCCGACAATTTCGCCGAGAAATTTTTGCTGCGCCTGGATTGCGGATTTGATTTCCGCGACTTGCTCCGCCGAAATTCCATCAGCTCTGACACCCGCGTTCGCCGTAGCCCCAGCATCTTCACTTGTGCTTTCTGCGCCGGACGCGCCGTCGGTAGTGACGGCGGTGGCTTTCACTATATCAACAGGTGGGGGAGCCGTTGGATTCTCGGCGCGTGCCGTCGCCGGTGCAGTAGCGGCGCCAACCGCTGTAGAGGCTGCTGCCGCGTTCCGTTGCGGAACGGTCGTAGCCGTTGCGGGCGATGAACTCGCTTGCGGACCGGCAGAAAAACTTCTCGTCGAGCTCGTCGCTTTCGCGGCTTGCGCCGATGCCGCTTCCGTTGCGCTTGCTCGCCGTGGACCGGCGATCGCAGCGCCGGTTGCCGCGCCGCCGCGCATTTCCGCGAGCAACTCCTCCATCGGCGCGAGGCGTTGCGCGTTAATCAGCCGCAGCAAACCCATTTCGAGATGCACGCGCGGATCCGGCTTCCGCCGCAAGTCGTCGTCGGTCTGCAAAAGAATCTGGAAGAAGCGCGTGAGGTCCTCTTCGCTGAATTGCGCCGCAGCTTTCGCCAACGCCGGCTTCTGGTCGGCGGTCGCGGCAATCAAGTCCGAATCCGCTCCGCACACCCGCGCAATGAGCAGGTTGCGAATGTGGCGGATGGCCTCGCGGCAGAAATGTTGGAGGTTGCGGCCATCTTTCTGAAACGTGTGCACGAGCCCCAGTGCGCGATCCGCGGAACCCTGCGCGATGGCTTCCACGAGTTCATTCAAGGCGTCTTCCGGCACTACCCCGAGCAGTTCCCGCACTTCCTTGTCGGGAACCACGTCGCCGCAATACGCGCGCGCTTGTTCCAGCAGCGAAAGCGCGTCGCGCAAACTGCCTTCAGCCATGCGCGCGATAACGGCCAGCGCGCCAGGCTCGACTTTCAGATTTTCTTTTTGCGCAATTTCTTCGAGCCGCGCGGTGATTTCCGCGAAAGTCAGCGCTCTAAAATGAAAATGCTGTGAGCGGGAACGAATCGTATCGCCCAGGTCCTCCGGCTGCGTGGTGGCCATTACGAAAATCACGCGGTCGGGCGGCTCTTCGAGTGTCTTCAGCAGCGCGTTCGAAGCTTCGTCAGTCAGCATGTGCGCTTCGTCGAGAATCACCACTTTGCTGCGTGAAGCAGCGGGTGCGTACCGCACCATCTCTCGCAGTTCGCGAATCTGGTCGATGCCGCGATTCGAAGCCGCGTCAATCTCGATGACGTCCAGCGAATTTCCGGAGGCAATTTCTTTGCAGGAATCGCACACGCCGCAAGGCTCCGGCGTCGGTCCATGCACGCAATTCATCGCTTTGGCCAGGATGCGCGCCGCCGTAGTTTTCCCCACGCCTCGCGCGCCGGAAAAAATGTACGCGTGCGCCACGCGATTATTTTTGATCGCGTTGGCCAGCGTGGCCGTGACGTGCGCTTGCCCGACCAAATCGCTGAACGTCTGCGGGCGGTATTTTCTGGCAATGACCTGATAATTCATATCGTCTGAGTTTTAGATGCCTTGGGCGCAGCATCCTGCGCGCTTGTAGTCGACCGATTCCAATGCGAGGAACTTCGGGGCATCCGCGGCACCCGAGGCGCTCCCGTTACCGTTGCTCCCTTCCGGGCCTGGCGGGGTTCGCGGGACCTCGTTGCACAGAGCCCGAAGTTCCACGCTCCGGCAGCGGCCTGTATTTCACACCGCTGCGGAGAAAAGTCTAGCACACTGGTTCGCTCCGCGAGTCCCGCGCGATGTGAATTTCGAACTGGCGCAAGCGAGTCCTTCGCCGAAACTTTGGCGTGAAAACATACGCCGCTCCTGCAGTAAGCGCAAGAGCGGCGCGATTCCTTCGCAGAACGAATTTGACTTAGCGCGATGAAGTGTCGGCCTGCAATTCCGGCCGGGCGCCTCGTCAATTCTTGGGATAGTTCGGGTCAGCCTTCACTTCAAGAATTTGTTTCGTGTGGCGCTCGCTGTGCGCGGCGATGAGCAACACAAATTCGTAGGCATCCAATTTGCCGACCGGGCTGTCGGCCACGTGGTCACGCAGCCCGCTAGTGGTTTTCAGGAACTCTTCCGTCTTCGCGCGGCTTTCCACGAAATGCTTGACGGAGCCCTCCGGCGACCCAAAGCGGTTTGTGGGCACGAGCGGCTCGGGCGCTTGCACTTTCTGCGAGCGGTCCGGGACCATGGCAAGCACGTTGTCATCCGTCTTTTTTACGTCGCGATCCGGAACGGCTGGGGCTTTCATCACCTGCTCCGCATCCATGCCGCGAATGAAGTCTTCCGCGGCCGCAATATGTTCCATCACCTGCGCGATGGACCAGCGGTCCGGCCCGGCCTTGAAATTCCACTGCGCGTCCGAGAGCCCTTTCACTGATTCCAGGACTCCCCTTTTGGTGCTTTCGAGATATTGGATCGCGCGTTCCTTCTCGGCTTGCGTCACTTCCTGCGCTCGCACGGCGGTCGCGCCCGCGCAAACGAATAGGATGATAGCTACTCCTGCCCTCAGTTGCTTCCTCATGTTTGGCTCGCTTTCGTGTTTTGTCGTAGGAGAAACGGAGAAGTTCTAACTTGGAGGAGCTCCGCCGTCCGCCCTGTGCGGGCTGGACGGCCTGGCCTTCCATGTAGCTAGAACTGTAGCAGGGTTGGATGCGACGACCAAGAGTTGGTAACGCGTTGGCGAGCCGTCAGCGGCGAAGGCGGCGCATCCAATCGCCCCAAGCGAAGCCGATGCGCACCGTGAGGATGGCGGCGAAAAGCGCAATCAGCATGCGCAGTGCGAATTGCGCGAACGTCGCCTCGGACGGAAGAAATTCGTAGCGCGCCCAATGCGACTGCGGCGGCATGAAGTACGGCGTGTTGTTCGTGGCAAACACGAAATTTCGCGAAAGCGGAGACATCAGGAAGTACGCGAACGGCCATTGCACGGCGAAAAAGCTCGCAAGCGACGCGGCGCCGAGAATTGCCGACTGCGTCCACCGATTCCAGTTGCCGATGCCGCGGCGCACAAGATCGAACACCATCGCCGGAACGATGATCAGCAACGGAAAGTCCGGCGGAACGAGATGCGTGATGCGCTGGTACACGGGGCCAAGCTTTGGCTCGGCCGGAATGAGTTGCAGCGTCCACATAAAGAGCAGATGCATGGCGGTGTATAGGCCGGTCATTATTGTGGCGGCCCAGCGATGGTTGGAAGCGCGCGCGACGGCTGCGAACCAGACGGGCGCGATGCACATCACGACGAGATAAAACTTCGCGCCGTGCATGAACATCCGAAAAGTGTCTTCCTGCATGATGCCGACGGTCATGCCGAGAAGAAACATGAAGCAGAAAAACAGAACGCGCTCGAGACGAACGCGGTACTCCGCGACGGCGCGATTCATCTCCGCGAGCACCATAACCAGCGTGCCGAAGCGGATGCCGGTCATCCCCAGCGCCAGAAGAATGTGCGGCGGGCTTAGGATTTTTACGTCGAGGCCGTAGGCGTTGTGCCACCAGTTGTCGAACGGCGCGGAAGTGATCATTCCGACGGCGCCCCAGGCGCAAAGAAAAGCGCCGAGCGGCCCGCGGAAGCCCCACACGGAAACCGAGTTGGCGCGCAGTGGCGAATCCTTGCGAAACGTCGTGGCGAGAATAAGGTAACCGCAGCCGAAGCCCGCGAGCACGCCGCAAAGCTGGATCAGCAGATGTGCCGGAGTCCAAAACGTGTCGCGGCCAACGCTTTCGTGCCACGAAATGTCCCACACGCCACCTACAACGCTGCAAGCGACCGCGATGACGTTGCACCAGATGTACCAGGGAATAGAGGCAGACACTTGGGAAACGCGATCGGCGGTGCGGGCTTGCAACAGAGGAGAGAGCGGCAAAGTTCCGGCCATCAGGGCGTCTGCTCCGAAAAAAGAATTCGCGTAGAAAGCGGCGGCGCGAAGTTCCGATGCGTCGAGTTTACATTGTTAAATGCAACGAGAAAACAGCGAAGTGGCGGAAAACGCTGGCGCAAGAAAAATCTGGCGCAGGAAAGTTCCGGCGCTTGCGGACTGTATGCCGCTCCCGTGCGCAAGAGGCACGGCGAAGTTACGCGACACTTCTATCGGCGGTTAAATCTGCTGGCGCTTCCAGCGTCCCTGCTTGAAAACAACTACGCCGATCGCAGCGATCGCTCCTTCCGCGATGACGATCGCGATGAACACTCCGCTCGAATGCAAGTGCGCGGGAATCGCCAGAGCGTAAGCCAGCGGAATTTCCAACACCCAGAAGCCGAAGAAATTAATGATGGTCGGTGTGCGCGTGTCGCCGGCGCCGTTAAACGCTTGCAGCATCACCATCCCGTACGCGTAGCCGATATTTCCGTAGCTCAAAATGCGCAGCGCGGAAGCGGCCAGCGGAACCACAGTCGGGTCATTCGTAAAGAGCTTTACGACGGACTCTGCAAAGATCACGAGAAGCACGCCGATGGCTCCGAGAAAGAGCATGTTGTAGAAGCCCGTGCGCCAGACGGATTGTTCCGCGCGGTCGGGCCGTTTCGCTCCGAAGTTTTGGCCGACGAGCGTGGCGGCGGCATTGCTCAGTCCCCATGACGGCAAAATCACGAACGTCACGACGCGAATCGCGATGGTGTACCCGGCGAGGGCGGCCGCGCCGAAATTGCTGACGATACGCACCATGCCGATCCAGCTCGTGGTCGCAATCATGAACTGGAGAATGCCCATCAGCGAAAGCCGCAGCAGGCGGAACAAAACGTCGGCGTGAACGCGAATCTGGCTTCGTAGAATCCGAATCCGTTCCGTTCCGCGCAGCAAGCGGTAGAACTGATAAAGCACTCCGATGCTGCGGCCGGTGAACGTGGCGAGGGCCGCACCGGTAACGCCGAGTTTCGGAAACGGTCCCCAGCCGAAAATTAGGCACGGATCGAGAATTAAATTGATGATGTTTGACACCCAGAGCAAACGCATGGCGATCGCGGCATCACCGGCGCCACGAAAGATGGCGTTATTCAAAAAAAGCAGCATGATGGCGCCGCTGCCGCCGAGCGCGATGCGTGTATAACCCGAGCCAACGGCCACGATTTGCGGTGACGCGCCCACCATGCGCAAGAGGTTTGGCGCGAAATAGAAGCACGGGGCGCCGACGAGAAGCGCGAATCCTAGTCCGATGATGATGGCTTGCACGCCGGCGTCGGCTGCCGCGGCGGGATTTTTTTCGCCGATGCGGCGCGCCACCATGGCGGTCGTCGAAAGGCTCACGCCGAGTCCTACCGCGAACACGACGTATAGCAGAGATTCGGTAAGACCGACCGTAGCAACCGCGTCTGGGCCGAGGCGCCCAACCCAGAACACGTCTACGACCGCGAACAGCGACTCGAGCACGAGCTCGAGAATCATGGGAATCGCGAGCAGCAGAATCGCGCGATTCAGATCGACCGCTGTGAAATCCTGATGCGAGCCCCGCACCGCTTCGCGGACGGCTCCCCAAAACGAAGTCTGTGGTGGCGAAACACCGAGTTGTTGCTCGAATTCCATAAAGTCCTGCACGTTCTGCAAACGCGAGCTAAAGCCACGCTCAAGCGCTTTGCGAAAGCCGAAATTGGTAGATAGGAATAGAGAAAAACGAATCAGCTCTAGGAGCTGATTACGCGGCCTGCGGCGTCGAGACGGTGAACATCGTTATTTCCTTTTGTGCCTCTCGCCTGCAGCTTCTGTCGAGAGAGAACGTGTAAAGAGGGAACTGCTTTGCTTGAGGAGATTGTAGCGTGGCTGGTCGGTCTGCAGCGAGCGAAAAATCTTGAGCTCAGGAAGATGGCCATCCGCAACAATCTCCAGCCGAACGCGCCGGGGCGAAAGTCAATTGAATCGTGTGACGCGCCAAAGCGCGAGCCCGCATACCGCGAGAAAAATTAGCATCGCAATAGCCAGCGCCGAAAACGCGAGCCAGTTCACCGCGATATTCGGGGCGCGCGCGAGAATCGCGAGCACGCAGAATATTGCGGTAGCCAGCACAACCACCAACCAATCGAGCGGCGAGCGGGAAGCTTTGCTCTGCGACTGCGAATTTGCGGCAGCCGTATCCATCCCGGCGAAACTCGCCTCCACATAATCCGAAGCCACGGCGTACCGCTCGGCTTCGCGTTGCGCGGCCTCTTTCCATCGGGTGTGCTCTTCGGAACCCACGCTTGAAAACGCGATCGCTGCGGCGCCCGCGGCCATCAACAGAGAGCCGCCGATGACTTGCGCGTAGAGCGACGTGCTTAGGCCGCGCAGTTCACCGAACACTAGAATTCCCCACAGCAGGCCCCACAGTTGATTGGTGTTGGAGAGCGGAATTCCGCGGCTGATCCCGACGTATTTCGCAGCGTATTGTTGAAATAAGTCGCCGATGACCCACACAAATCCACCGAGCATGATCCAGAACAGAACGGACTTCGCGAGAGTCAGCTGGTGCGAAATTTCGCGCCAGCCGCCGCCGTACACGACCGCCAGCGCGAGCATCATGCCGAGTTCGCCGATCGTAAAAAACGCGACAAACGAAAGCGGATTCATCCCGGTCAAATAAGCTTTGCGATAGGGAATGTACATGGTGCCCCACAGCACGCCTGCACCGAGCGCCGCCAAGATGCCCTGCAGCGGATGCTCGGCGGAGCTTTGTGCGGCGGAAGCTACAGCGAGGAGCGCCGCGCCGGCAAACATCAAAAGCGCGCCGCCAAGAAGTGTGAGCCAGCGCAGCTTTCCGGCGTTCCGCATTTCGTTGAATAGCAGAAAGCCCCACACAATGCCTAGGAGGCTGTTCATATTCCAAAGCGGGAACGCGATGCTTAGACCGATGTCGCGAATTGCAAAGATGGTGAGCGTGTTGGCGACCGCCCAAAGGCAGCCCGCCAGGATCGCCCAGACAATCAAATGAGGCGCGTTGCGAACGTCGGCGCGCATCTGGCCCGTGCCGCGAATCAGCGCCGGCAAGCTCCAGCGCGCCAGGAAAACGCCCGAAACCATCAGCAGCGAAACAAGCAGCGGCGAAATTCCGAGCTTCACGAGTTTTGTGGGCGCCTCAGCGGCGCCGAGCCAGACGCCCGCTCCAAAACCGCAGAGGATTCCGAGCATCTGCAATTTGCGCACCCGCGAATCGCCGGCGGCAGGTTGCGTTGCGTTGGCGGCAGGTATCGGCACAGTGGGCGTCAGCGAATCCAGTGCAGCACGGCAAGTCCCGCCACGAGCACCACGACGGGCACCCAGAAATGAACGTCTGTAAGAATGGAGCGCCACACCGCACCGCCGCTCTGCGGTGCTTTTTGTTCAGACATTGGCGAGACTCCCTCGACGACCCGTGAATCGGACGCTTTCGACGTAACGGCGTCCATACAACCGCACCTTCATATCACAATCGTCGCCCCCAGGCCGCTATGGGTTTGTTCCGGGAGGTTGTGGCAGTAAGATTGTGCGCTCCAGGGGCCGGGACGAACGGGAGGAAATCCGCATGTTGCGAATCGCCGCGGGACTGCTCGCATTGTTGTGCACCGGAATCTGCTGCGCGGACGAAAACCCGCCGCTGTTGCTGCGTCACCCGACAATCAGCGCCACGCAGATCGCGTTCATGTATGCCGGAGATTTGTGGGTCGTTCCGCGCGCCGGTGGAACTGCGCAGCGCCTGACATCGAGCGTCGGGCGATCGAGCTATCCGGTATTCTCGCCGGACGGCAGCGAAATTGCCTTCAACGGTAATTATGACGGCAGCCCCAGCGTGTACGTAATTCCCTCTAGCGGCGGCACACCGCGCAGGTTGACGTATCATCCGGCCGGCGACGTGGTCATTGGCTGGACGCGCGATGGGAAATCCGTGCTGTTCGAATCGAATCGCAACAGCCATTCGTTTTATGCGCGGCTTTTCACCATTTCGCGCGACGGCGGATTCCCCACGGATCTCCCGTTTCCCATCGCCGCGGAAGGTTCGTATTCACCTGACAGGAAAGAGCTCGCCTACGTCCCGCTCGATCACGCCTTTGAGATCTGGAAGCGCTATCGCGGTGGACGCGCCTCGAAAATCTGGATCGCGCGGCTCGCCGACTCCAGTTGGACGCCCGTGCCGCGCGAAAATTCAAACGATTTCAATCCCATGTGGGTCGACGACAAAGTGTTTTTCCTCTCGGACCGCAATGGGCCGATGTCGCTCTACAGTTACGACACGAAGAGCAAGCAGGTGAGCGTTGCTCTCAAGAATGATGGTCTGGATTTCAAATACGCCAGCGCGGGGCCGGATGCCATCGTCATCGAGCAGTTTGGCGCCATTCTGATCTATGACCCGAAGACCGGCGCGGCGCACAAGGTGGACATCCGCATCGCAGGCGATCAGCCGCAGTTGCGCGTGCGCTACGAGAACGTCGCCGGCCAGATTCGCAACGCGGACATTTCCCCGTCCGGCGCGCGAGCGGTCTTCGAAGCGCGCGGCGAAATTCTTACCGTGCCCGTGGAAAAAGGCGACATCCGCAACCTGACGAACACGCCGGGCGTGGACGAGCGGTATCCCGCGTGGTCGCCCGACGGAACCAAAATCGCTTATTTCTCCGACGAATCCGGCGAAGAATCGCTGCACATCAAAAATCAAAACGGCCAGGGCGATCCGCTGAAAATTAATCTCGGCACGCCCGGCTCTTATTTCTTTTTTCCTACCTGGTCGCCGGACAGCAAGAAAATCGCGTATACCGACAAGCGCCTCAATCTCTGGTACGTGGACCTCGAGAAAAAGACGCCGGTCAAAGTTGCCCACGATCGCTTCACCGGCGAACAGCAGATTTACAAGGCGGCCTGGTCGCCGGACAGCAAGTGGCTCGCGTACACGCAACAGGAATTGAGCCACATGCGTTCCGTCTTCCTCTACTCACTGGAAACCGCGAAGAGCGATCGCGTGACGGACGCCATGAGCGATTCGTTTTCTCCGGTGTTCGACCGCAGCGGCAAATATCTTTACTTGCTGGCGAGCACCGATGCGGGGCCTTTGATGGACAGCTCCATGGACAGTTTCGATCGGCCCGTGACGAGTAGTGCGTACATCATAGTGCTCCGCAAAGACCTGCCTTCGCCGCTGACTCCGCTGAGCGACGAAGAGGGCCAGGAAAAAGCCGACGGCGCGAAGCCCGACGCGAACAAAACAGGTCCGTCGGATAAGGAAAAAGAAAAGCCGCCGGTCGTTGTGAAAGTGGACTTTGAGAAAATCAGTCAGCGCATCCTGGCGCTGCCGATCCCTGCGCGAAACTACACCGAATTGCTGCCGGGCAAAGACGGCGTGCTGTTTTATCTCGAAGGGCCGCCGGTGGATCCGTTGAACGGTCCGACCACCCTGACGGCGCATCGCTTCGATTTGAAAACTCGTAAAGCTGACCGGCTGCTCGAAAACATTCTTGCGTTTCACGTTTCTGCTGGCGGCGAAAAGCTGCTCTATCGGAGCATGAGTTCTCCGCAGCTGGGCGGTCCGTCGCCGGCTCCGCAGGCCTGGGCGATTGCGCCAGTTCCGCCGCCTCCCACAGGAAGCGGTTCCAGTCCCGCCGGCTCTCCATCTGGCGCGAAGACACTGAATCTTTCGAGCATGGAAGTGCGCGTCGAACCGGCGGCAGAGTGGAAGGAAATTTTCCATGAAGCGTTTCGCTTCGAGCGCGATTTCTTCTACGAGCCGGGCTTTCACGGCTGGGACATCGCGGCGGCGGAAAAGAAATATGCAGCGTATCTTCCCGGTGTCGCGTCGCGCGACGATTTGAACTACATCTTCCGAGAAGCGTTCGGCGAGCTGACCGTCGGACATCTTTTTGTCCGCGGCGGCGATGAACCTGAAATAAAACGCATCGGCGTGGGCCTGCTCGGCGCCGACTACAAAACCGAAAACGGACGCTATCGCTTCGCGCGCATTTACAACGGCGAAAACTGGAACCCGCAGCTTCATGCTCCGCTGACGCAGCCGGGCGTAAATGTGGCGGAAGGGGAGTACTTGCTCGCCGTGAATGGCCGCGAACTCCATGCCACCGACAACGTCTACAGCTTTTTTCAGGAAACGGCAGGCAAATCCACGCTGCTGCGCGTTGGCGCGAACGCTGACGGCAGCGGCTCGCGCGACGTAAGCGTAGTCCCCGTGGAAAACGAACGCGGCCTCCGTGAATTGGCGTGGGTCGAGGGCAACCGCCGGAAAGTGGATGAGCTCAGCCACGGTCGCCTCGCGTACATCTACTTGCCCGATACCGCCAGCGGCGGCTACACCTACTTCAACCGGTATTTCTTCTCGCAGGCCGGTAAGGACGGAGCCGTAGTCGATGAACGCTTCAACGGCGGCGGCGCTAATACCGACTATCTCCTCGACTATCTCAAGCGCACGCTCATGAACTACCGCACCACGCGCGACGGCGAAGACATGACCACTCCGGTCAGCCTGATTCAGGGCCCGAAGGCCATGATCATCAACGAGTACGCCGGCTCCGGCGGCGACGCTATGCCTTGGCATTTCCGGCAAGCCAAGATTGGAGTTCTCGTCGGCAAGCGGACGTGGGGCGGTCTCGTGGGCTTCCACGGTCCTTCGGCATCCTTGATGGATGGCGGCGTCGTCACCTCGCCCAGCCGAGGATTCTGGACCCCGGACAACAAATGGGAAATCGAAAACTACGGCGTCGCGCCCGACGTCGAAGTGGAATTGGATCCGAGATCCGTGCGCGAAGGGCACGATCCGCAGCTCGAGAAAACGGTCCAGCTCCTCCTTACTGATCTCGAAAAGAATCCGCTTCCCAAGCATCACAAACCGCCTTATCCGAACTACCACAACGGAAAGGCCAACTCCGAGGCGCATCCGAACAACTAAAACTGGTACTCTCTATCCATAGAACCGGATCGGCCACGCACGAAATCTTCTTTGCCTGCGACACGTATTACCTATTAGGGAGTCGTGTGGATGAATCGGCGAGTGCCATTGAAAGAACCCGTCGGCGTCGCCATCGAAACGTTGCTCGCGCACAAGCTGCGTTCCTTCCTGATGCTATTGGGCATCATTCTCTCCGTGGCGACATTAATCGTCGTCATCGCGTTGATCTCCGGCGTTAACCAATACATCGCCACCAAGGTCGCAAACCTTGGTTCGAACGCCTTCACCGTAATGCGCTTTCCCATCATTACCGAGATGGAAGAGATGGTGAAGGCCACGCGGCGCAACAAAATCATCACCTGGGATGATTACGAGGCCCTGCGCGATGACATGACCCTGCCGCGACGCGTCGGCGCGGAAGTGTGGAGCTCTGCCAAAGTGCGCGCCGGTAATGCGACGGTGGAAGACTGTAGCGTTCGCGGCGTAACCGCGAGCATGGGCGACATCAGCTCGCAGGAAGTCGCCGATGGCCGGTACATTACCGAAGCGGACGAGAACAGCCACGCCGCCGTGACGCTCATCGGCTCCGAACTTGCCGACAAACTCTTCCCCGGCCTGGATCCTGTGGGCCACGAACTAATGATTGATGGACGCCCGTATATTGTCGTCGGCGTGGCCAAACCCATAGGCTCGGTGCTGGGGCAATCGCAGGACAACTTCGCGTACATCCCCATCGAAACGTACATTAAGACGTACGGCGCTTATCAGGGCATCTGGATTAATGTGCAGGCGCGTGGGCCGGACTGGATGGAGCGAACGCAGGACGAGGCGCGCATGTTGATGCGCTCGCGGCGCCACTTGAAGCCGGGCGAGAAAGACTCCTTCGGAATCCTGGACTCCGCGACGCTCATGGATTTGTGGAAACAGTTGACCGGTGTCATTGCTACCGCGATGGTCGGAGTCGTCTCCGTGTTTCTGGTCATCGGCGGCGTGGTGATCATGAATGTAATGCTGGCGACGGTTACCGAACGCACGCGCGAAATTGGCATTCGCAAAGCGCTGGGCGCGAGCCGCGGAGACATTCTCCTGCAATTCCTCATTGAAGCGTGTGTGATGTCTGCCGTCGGCGGCGCAATTGGCGTGGCCGCCGCCTATGCCGTTTCCGGGCTTGCGCGCGTGGCGACGTCCATCCCGATGAATGTTCCGATTTCCGCGGTGATCGCTGCGGAGCTCATTTCCGCGATGGTGGGAATTTTCTTCGGCGTTTACCCTGCGCGCAAAGCCGCCATGCTTCAGCCGATTGAAGCGTTGCGCACGGAGATTTAACGAAGATGCGCTTGAAGATACGAATGTCGCACGCCGAAAACGCCCGCATGGCGTTGACGACGCTCCATGAAAACAAGATGCGTTCGTTTCTCACCGTGCTGGGAGTGGTGATTGGCATTACCGCGCTGCTTTCCGTCGTTGCTGTTCTCGTCGGTGTTTACAACGACGTGGGCGCATTTCTTAGCGATTTCGGCACTGACACTTTTTTTATTTTCAAATTCGATCCCGGCATTCATACCTCCGGCCGTTTGACCGCCGATGAGCGCACACGCAAGCCGCTCACACTCGAAGACGCCGAAGCGATTGGCGAGCAATGCCCCGACGTCAAGGCCGTTTCCGCCGCGGTGATGCCGCGCGTTGATGAAAACAATCCCGGCGGGCGCCCCCTGCAAAGCGCGCGCTACAAAAACAAGGAAGTCGCCGGCGTGGACTACCACGGAATTCTTCCCGAAGACGAGATCGTCTTCAATTCGCAGGTTAGTAGCGGCCACTTCATCACCGCGGCGGAAAATCTTCATCGCTCTGACGTCGCCATCATCGGGCCCGACCTCGCGAAAGCGCTCTATCCCGACGAACATCCTATCGGCAAACCGATTCTTGTAGACGGCGTTTCGTACGAAGTCATCGGTGTAATGGCCGCGCGCAAAGGCCAACTCATGAAAGACCAGGCGGCGGACAAGGCCATTCTTGTGCCGTATCGCACTTATCAAAAGCATCGCCCGGCCGACGACGAAAATTTGATTGGGGCCGTCGCGTATCCCGGTCGCATGCCGGAAGCTAAAGACGAAATTCGCGCGGTGCTACGCCGCCGCCGCCACGTCCCCTATGACAAGCCCGACAACTTTGGCGTCTCCAGCGCTCAGGAAATCGCCGATCAGTTCCGGCAGATTACCGCTTCCGTCGCTCTGCTGATTTCCGTGGTCAGCTCGATAGGACTTCTCGTTGGCGGCGTCGGCGTGATGAACATCATGCTCATGTCGGTCACGCAACGCACGCGCGAAATCGGCGTCCGCAAAGCCATTGGTGCGCGTCGCCGCGATGTGATCTGGCAATTTCTGACGGAGGCGGTGGTCCTGACTGGCTCCGGCGGCGTAATCGGCGTAATTCTCGGCCTTCTCATCAGCCTGCTTATCCACACGTTTATCCCGTCGCTGCCATCGGCCGTGCCGTTGTGGGCAATCGTCGTGGCTGTGACCGTTTCGATGACCGTCGGCTTGTTCTTTGGAATGTATCCCGCAGTGAAGGCGTCGCGGCTCGATCCGGTCGAGGCGCTTCGCTACGAATGAGCTGCGCTATTCCTTAGAAAATAGTCATAACCTCTTTGTTTTCAAAGGGCAGGTTGCGGCTATTTTCATGGTTCGTTGTGGTTCGCAGAACCATGATTTATTCGTAGCGCAAGGCTTTCATCGGGTCCAGGCGCGAAGCGCGTACGGCGGGCACGTAGCTGGCCAGCAGCGCGACAATCGCCAGCAGCGCGACGGCTCCGACAATCGCCGCTGGATCGTTCGGTTGCAGGCCGTAGAGCAGCGCTCCCGCTCCGCGCGTCGCGATCAGCGACAGGATGACTCCAATCGAGACGCCTAGCGCGAGCAAGCCCACCGTCTGCCGCAGAATTAGCTTCACGACCGTTCCCCGGCTCGCCCCTAGAGCCAGGCGAATCCCCATCTCGTTCGTACGCATCGCGATGATGTACGAAATGATTCCGTACAGCCCGATCGTGCTCAACAAAGCCGCCAACGCTCCGAAAAATCCCGAGAGCACGGCCATCGTTCGTTCGCGCACCAGGCCGTTTTGCACGTCCGTCTGGAACAGGTGAAATTGCATCAGCACGTCCGGATTGATTCGCGCGATCGCTTCGCGCACGCTGGGAATCACTGTCGAAAGCGGCGCGGAATACCGAATAAACATGGAGGTCCACGCCCATTTTTCCGGGAATTGCTGCGCCGGCGCAAAACTAGATGCCGGGATGTCCTCACGCAAGTCCGCGTACTTTGTGTCTTTCACGACTCCGACAATTTCGCATTGCGTTTCGGGGAAATTGGGCTCGGCCACCGTGCGAAACGTCTGTCCAACGGGGTTTGTGTTTGCGAAATATTTCCGCACGAACGTTTCGTTGACAATCACCACCGGAGACGATTGCGCGGTGTCTTCATCGTTGAAATCGCGCCCTGCGATCATCGGCGTTTTCAGCGTAACGAAGTAGCCGGGGCTCACCCAGGAAAATTTTGATGAGCCTTCCGTCGTCCCGATGCGCACTCCGAGTGACCAACTGCTTCCATCCAGAGGAATATGCGTGGACGTCGCGGCGGATTGCACTCCGGGCAGCGCTTCGACTTGCTTCAATAAATCACGCTTGAAAACCTCATAGCGCTCCGGCGGTAATCCCGCGGATGTAAAGCTGACTTGCGCCAGCAGTACGCCTTGTTCCCGGAAACCCGGATCGAGCGTCACCAGATTCCAGAAGCTCCGGACGAACAAGAGCGCCCCGATCAGTAACACCAGGGAAATCGCAATTTGCGAGACGACCAGCATGCGCTGAAACGAGAATCGTCGCCGTCCCGCGGACATTCCGCGCCCTCCCGTCTTCAACACCGCACCCGGATCCGCGTTTGACGAGCGGAACGCCGGCGCGAGTCCGAACACTATGCACGTTAAAACCGCGACGAGCGCCGTGAATGCGACAACTCGTACGTCGAGCTTCAAATTTAGCGGCAGCACGTCGCCATTCGTGCTGAATACTTTCAGCAGATTTCGGCTGAACACTCCTGCCAGCACTTCGCCGAGAATTGCCCCGGTTCCCGCCAGCAGAATTCCTTCTGACAGCAGCTGCCGGATGATTCGTTCGCGCGTCGCCCCCAGCGCTAGTCGCACGGCCATTTCCCGTTCGCGGCTGCTCGCTCGTGCCAGCATCAGGTTGCCCAGGTTCGCGCACGCAATCAGCAACACCAGCCCCGTAATTCCGAGCAGAAGCCAAAGCGATGCGTCGTATGTCTTGCGCAGGGAACTGACTCCGTTTCGCCCGGGATACGCAGCGAGCTGAAACTTGCGATACTTCTCCAGCGCCGGGGCGCTATATCCCGTCGGCACCGTTTCTTCCATCAGGCCGGGACTTATGGACTCAAGCTGCGATGATGCCTGCTCCAGCGTCCAACCCGGCTTCAGCCGCCCCATCACCGTCAGCCAGAAGTAGTCGCGCCGCGTCGACGAGCTGTTATCGGGATACAGCGTCGGCATCGCGCAATTCAGCATCGCGACGTCAAACGTGGTCCCCACTTCGAGCCCGAAAAATTCCGGCGGCGTTACGCCGACGATTTCGTACGGATGTTCTCGGATGATGAGTTTTTTCCCAATCGCCGAATCCTGGCCTCCGTAATCGCTTTGCCAGAACCCGTAGCTGATGACCACGCCTGGAGTCCCGCAGTTGGGGTGGTCGTCCTCCGGCGTGAACAAGCGCCCGCGCACCGGAACTACTTCAAGCGTGGAAAACACTCCGCCGCTCACCCACTCGCCCTTCACCAGCTTTCTCTGCGCGCCCTCGCCGACGGCAAACAGGCCGTTGGACCACGAGAAAACTCCAGAAAATCCTTCCTGTCTCCTTTGAATCTGTTCCCAGATCGGGTACGTCAGATTCGAATCCGTTGCGCTGACGCCGAATCCCGGGTTTCCACCTTTAATCTGGATCACCGCCAGAGCTCCGGGATGCGGCACTGGCAGGCTGCGCAGTCGCACCGCATCGAGAAGTTGGAAGATGGCGGCGTTCGCGCCAATGCCCAGCGCCAACGTCAGGATCGCAGCGGTCGTGAATCCCGGGCTCTTGCGCAACGTGCGCACGGCGAATCGCAAGTCCTGCAGCGTCGCCATCACCCAGTGCGAAGCCTGCGGCTTCGCTTCTCCGCCGGATGGACCCGCATTCCGCGTTTCGTGTTTCTCAGGCATATTTCTCGGCAGCCGGCCGCAAAATGTACGTCGAGCGGCTCGTTTCCACGGTGACCCGGGTCACGTTTCTCGAAAGACGCGACACTTCCTGCGCCGCTACTTTTGCGGAAGGCCAATCAACGGAGCAAGTGCGAACATCCAGCAGGCGCAATGTCGCAATTCGGAGCGACGGCTGACTTCAACCGCTTGATTGTCGCAGGAATCATAAAGCGACACGTGCCGAAGGTGCAACCTGATTTGTTAAGTGTGTGGAAAACTGCACCCGCCGGCGCTCTCGCCGCAACTATGCCCCCGCCGGCGTCGCCTGCCATTCCTCGTTTGCATGTCACGGAATGGTTACGCCAACTAAAGAAAATATCTATAGCCAATTTGCGCTTTCCACCGCCCGCGATTTCAGCTATAAAACCTTGCGCTTCGCGAATCGTCCTCCCGGGTCAACGTACGCCATGGCACTCCAGAAACTCTTCGCTCCTTCATTTTTATTGTCAGCTCTAATTCTCGGCGTCACCGTGCAGTGAGCGCGCACGCGCCTCCGCTTTTGACTTATGTAGAGGCGCGCTGTACTGTCCTGCCTGCCCTGAGCGCAGTCGAAGGGAGCGTAGTCGAAGGCAGCGCGTCCCCCCTTCTGCTTGCCTTTGCCGCTCGTGTAGGTGCCGGGCTTCAGCCCGGCGTGTGTAGGGGCACAATATATCGTGCCCCTCTTCTGTGATCCGCGCTTGTGTAGGTGCCGGGCTTCAGCCCGGCCTGTGTAGGGGCACGATTTATCGTGCCCGTCTTCTGTGATCCGCGCTTACGTAGGCGTCGGGCTTCAGCCCGGCGTGTGTAGGGGCACGATTTATCGTGCCCGTCTTCTGTGATCCGCGCTTGTGTAGGCGTCGGGCTTCAGCCCGGCGTGTGTAGGGGCACGATTTATCGTGCCCGTCGCGCCTAAATAGATTTTCCGGTGCGGAGGCGAGCTTGCGATTCCGCGATGGATTTGCGGAGGGCTTGCCTTTTCCCTCTTCGCTACGCGGATACTTCCGAAATTCCTTCGCCTTGCATCTTTCCGCACGTGCGTATGGATGAGCAGCGTCACTTCGGCGTGGGGTCCGCCGACGGATGAATACGTGAAGAGCGAATCATTTCGGTCTCGACGCTCGCCAACGGCTTGCACATATCGATGGTCACCGAGGCCGACAGGAGCGCGACGATTATGTAGAATCTGCAAGTTATTTCTCGCGGTGCGGTGTTCGAGATGGGGTTTGGTTTTGCTGGTTAGGGGGAGAGGCCGACGGTTCTGAACCGTCGGCCTTTCGCGTTTTGGCTCGTTGACCAGCTTGGGGCCGTCCTCTTAGCCTTGGAGCTCAGCCACACGGCGCAGAATGAAAAAAGTGAGATATGGAAATGAACCTTTTGGGTGCCAAGCCCGAATAACACTATGGAGATCAAGATTGGCTGACGACCGCGAGCTTTGGGAGCGGATTTGCCGGGGAGATGCGCGCGCGTTTGACGCGCTGTACCGAACACATGCGCCGAAGCTAGAGGGATTTCTCACACAAGTCCTTGGTGGCCGGCAGGCGGCCGAAGACGTAATGCAGGAGACTTTTATGCAGATTTGGCAACACCCCAATGGGTTTGAACCCGAGCGGGGATCGTTGAGCGCCTACCTTTTCGGAGCAGGGCGTAAGCGGGCCGCGGAATGGTGGCGAAAGCAGGCGCGTACTCCGGAGAATCGAGGCGAGAAGGTCCAGGGCGAATTCGCTGAAGGCACGGCAAGTTTTTCGGCGATTGGAGATGCATTCGAGCGCTTGGCTGAGGAACAGCGGTCGCTTTTGTGGTTGCGCGAAGTTGAAGGGCAATCGTACGCGGAGCTGGCGGAGATTCTCCAGGTTCCGGTGGGTACCGTGAAGTCGAGATTGTTTGCCGCGCGGGAAGAGCTGCGACGCATCTGGCATGCTCCCAGTGGCGGAGCGAGGAGCGAGAAATGAACTGTGTTGAGGCTGCGGAAAGCGTTTCCGCGTTGTTCGATGGTGAACCGATTTCGCGCGAAGTTGCTGCGCACCTCGCTGACTGCCCGGAATGCCGAGTCCGGCTGAACGAGTATGCGGCTATTGGACCGGAACTGCGGCGGCTGGCGAGTCTAGATGGAGCTGCCCCAGTTGCGCAGGTTGACTGGACGCTGCGATCGGTGAAGGAGATCGATTGGTGGCAGAAAGGATTAACGACGATGAGGATTCCAAAGCTGGCGTTTGGAGTAATGCTGATAGCAATTATCGCCCTTTCGACTGGTCTGGTTATTGTACGCGCGCAATCAGGAGCGACGACCGGACGATTTCTGGAATTGAAGTATAAGCTTCCTACAAGAGGTCAAGCCGACATTTGCGTCATGAGGGCGGACGGCAGTCAAAAGAACAATACTTGCGATTTCGTTGATCACGGCCGAGAAGGCCTTCTCTTGATGAATACACGTGTTGTCGCAAATTCTGGGAACCGCGCTCAACTGCGGATAAGGGCCAAGTACATTCCCGGAGCCGAAGATACGGAAGTGGACTACAACGACGCTCTGTTCAAAGACATTCCAGAGAACCTCCTTCCCGTTGAGTCCGGCGAGAAGCAGGAAATTCAGGTCGCGGGTCTTGGTACAGTTCAAATCGAGACAGAATACTTGGATCACGTCCCTCCGCTCGTATTTCGGCCCCAGGAGACACTTGATCCGAACCCGAAGGAGTTTCGGATTGTTGCCCCTGTGATGGTGCGCGACAACCAAGTGATTGCGAATGCTGATGGCTCGTCCATAAGTACGGGATCGGCGGATGCGACTCTGATGTTCTACGTGCCGGGCGAGGGACGTTACCTTATATCACTAGTTCCGTTCGAAGGCGCTGTGGAGGGCAGCGTTCGCCTCGGAAAGATCACATTCTCTCTGGAGGGCCACGATTATTTGTTGCTTACCTCCATGCCGATCACGGTCTCAGAGCATGTGTGGGTCAAGCACGAGCCTGACTTTAGGCCTTCAGAACGAATGGTACGCGCCTCCGACGCTCGTGATGACCGTACGATGTACCTAGTGCGGGACTTAAAAAAACTCCAAGAGCAACGAATACAGCACTAGTTCGCGGGTGGCGCATAGAATTTGGCTTTTTGTTGACGCGACGCAAAGCAACGGCACCACGGGTGGGCCACGGTTTTTGGATCGGAAGAACCTTCCGGGGTGGCCTACCCTTTGCGGTGTACTTTCTTCGCAAAGGGTGGGCCGCTCTTCGCAGGGCTTCACCTGTCACCCGCGCGAAGGCTGTGAGACACCGCACACGCCGGCGGATTCTACCTCGCCCCCGTCGCGGCCCGTGTGGTTTTAGAGTCAAAGTCATCCCCGCCCCATAATCGCCACTCCGCACTTTCCGCCCTCTTCAAAACTTTTTTTGCCCCTCTTTTCCGCCCCATCCCGTTTCCCTTCATCAACTTAAATCCCTACCCGCCGCCCCACCCTCCACTTCGCTAAAAAAGTCTTGACAAATGGTTATATTCTGGTATACTTGTGTTGTTGTTCTAGGGTACGAACTGCCGGGACGTTCCTCACTTCCTCGCGATTCCGCTCCCTGGGAGGGATTGTGCACGACAGATAGACCCCACCCCCTCCCCCTTTTTCGGAAAGATGTGATTCCAAAGGGCTTACGCACCAGGGTCTGCAAAAGTTGTGATTCTAAAGGAGTTACCGAAAAGGCCAGTTAATCCTGCTCGCGCCCCTCGCGCTCATTCCTGAGCGCAGCGCCCGCGGTTAAGCCGCCTCTTCTTTACTTCGTTACTTCTGTCCTTCTTTACTTCAGCTTCGCTGAAAGGAAATCTCATGTCTTCTGAACTAGCCCCGTTTTCTGAACTAATCAAGTCCCCCGCACTCGCCACTTCCTCCGAACTCGCCGTCACCAATCAGTGCCAACATATCAGTCCCCGCGGCCAGCACTGCCGCATGCTGCGCGTTGACGACGAGTCCTTCTGTCCTTATCACCTTCGTCAGACTCGCGCCTCCCAACCCGATCCCGAAACTCTCGCCGCCGAGCTTCTCGACTCCACCGGCAATCTCAACACCGCCGACCGCGTCAACGCGCTCCTCGCCAATGTCGTCAAGCAGCTCGCTCGCCAGCGCATTGACCGCCAGGACGCCCTCGCTATCGGCTACCTCGCGCAGCTCCTCCTCAACACCGTTCCCGGCGTCCAAAAGGAATACCAGGCCATCCGCTCCGCGGAAAGCCGGCAAGCACGCCACAAAGCCTTCACGGAATCGCAAGCTCGCCTCCGCTCCGGCCAATAGGATTACGCGCGCCGCTACCAGAGCAATTTCACCGCGAACTGCACCTGGCGGGAAGTCGTGGAAATGCTGGTGATGACTCCGGCGGTCGGTGAAACCCGGGCCGGCGCGGATTATTGTTCTCACCACCTACGGCGGCGACGTACTCGCGCAGTGTGCTCTGAAAGCTGGCGCGCAGGCCAAGAAAGCCCGGCATCTACAAGAAAGCCCGGCACCTACACTGCACATGCGCCTGAACAGGTGGCACTACTTCCGAAGCCCGCTCGCGCGTCGTCACCCGTCACGCTTTTTCGGCTGCAATGGGAAAAGACTCGCGGAGGCGGGCGGGGCGTCGGCGATTTTGTCGAGCTGGGGGAATTTTTCGCGGAGCGTTTCGGGGACTTTTACTTTCGTGCGTTTGAGGAGATGGATTAACTCGAGCGCGTTGACGGCGCCTTTGCCTTCGTAGTGATTATTCGTAATCACAAAGACTTCGCGAGAGCGCTGCGCGACTTTTTCGATGCGTGCGGCCCACGGCGCGAGTTCTTCCGTGGAGTAGAGGTAGTTGTAGCGCTCGTGCGCGGGAACGGAGGCGTCATCGGTGAACCAGGTGTCGTAGCGGCGGCCGTGCAGGCGGACGTAACCGACGGGCGCGGTGGACTCCGCGCTCGGTGCCAGCGATTTACCGATGATGGGCTGATCAATGTTACAGAACCCGGCGTGGTGCGCGGCGAGGAGTGCGAAAGTTTCCGGCGCTTGCCACGAAGCATGGCGGACTTCGACGACGAGCGGGTAATCGGCGAAGCGCTGCAAGAGCGTGGCGAGGTAGTCGGTAGTTTCCGCGGTGCGGTGAAACGAGAAAGGGAATTGCAGCAGCACGGCGTGTAACTTGTCCGCGGCGCGCAGGACGTCAAAGCCGGCGCGCACGACGCGCTCGGCATCGGCGGCGGTAGATTTATCGGCAGCGAGCGGGCCGCCGGGAATCATTTCGTGCGTGAAGCGCTGCCAGAGCTTGGCGGTGAAGACGAAGCTGGGATTGCCGGCGACGCGCGCCAGCCATTGCTCGGCGAAGTCCGGGCGAATGGGATGGTAGAACGAAGAGTTGATTTCGATGGTGTCGAAAAACTCCGCGAGATAGGCGGCTTCGTGAAAGCCCTTGGACTTGCGCGCGGGATAGACGAAGCCGAACCAATCGGGGTACGACCAGCCGGCCGGTCCTACGCGAATGATGCTCGATGACGCGGAATCTTGCCGAGCGGCCATTGCAACATCATCGTTGAAGCGATTGCTCCGCACAACTCCCGCTGGTATGCTCTAGCCATGATGCGGTGGAAGAAAGAAATCCGCGTCGCCCGCCTCTTCCCCAGAAAATCCTACAGGTGCATCCATGAAACTTTCCATCAGCTACAAGCATGTGGAGTCGCACGCAGCCGCGGAAAAGGAAGTCGAGAAGTGCGCGGCGAAGTTAAACCGGCTTTTGAAAAGTTATGAGCCGGATCTGGTGCAACTGCATGGCGTGTTTTCCAAAAGTGCGCGAATCGAGGAGTATTCGTTTTCGCTGAACTTGTCGCTGCCCACGGGAGCGCTGCACGCGACGGGAAGCGGCGAAAATATCCGCGCGGGATGCAAGCAGGCGTTCAGCGAACTGCAGGAACAGGTGAAGAAGCACCAGTCGCGTCTGCGCAAGGATTACGAGTGGAAACGGAAACGTCCGCGGGCGGAGGCGGAGGCGACGTCGTAACTTTGCAGCGCGGCGCGAGGGCAAGCGTTTCGCCAAGAATGGACCCGACGGCTGGGAACTAAACTGCAATCACGTGAATGCGGTCGTTAGAGGTTGCGCAAGTGAGCGAGGCGGAACGGCGAGCCGAGGTGTTCGCGCAGGTCACTCCAGTGCTGTTCGGGAATGGTGCCGAAAACTTCGACGACCTTGGGATCGAATTGCGTTCCCGCGCAACGACGAATTTCTTCGCGGGCGTGGGACATCGGCAGAGCTTTGCGATACGGGCGGTCGCTGATCATGGCGTCCAGCGAGTCGGCAATGGTGAATATGCGGGCGCCGAGAGGAATTTGGTCGCCCTTCAGGCCGCGGGGATAACCGGTGCCGTCGTAGAATTCCTGGTGCGCGAGAACAATTTCGGCGGCATCGCGCAAGAACGGGATGCGGATCAGCATGGTGTAGCCGATTTCGCAGTGCTTGCGCATGATTTGCTTTTCTTCATCGTTGAGCGGGCCGGGCTTGCGCAGGATGCCGTCGGGGATGGCCATCTTGCCGATGTCATGAAGGAACGCGGCGCGGGCCAGAACGGGCAAGTACGGGTTCGGGACCGGCATGGCCTTGGCGATAGAAATGGTGAACGCGGTCACGCGCTGGCAATGGCCTTCGGTTTCGGCGTCCTTTAAGTCGAGCGCGCTGCCGAGAGCTTCCAGAGTATCGTCGTAAGACTGTTCGAGTTGCGCGAGCGCACCTGTTAATTGCGCGGTGCGTTCTTCGACCTGCTGCTCGAGCTTGAGCTGGTAGCTGCGATTTTCCGCGACCAGGCGGCGATGCTGGAGCGCACGGCCGACGCCTAGAAAGAGCTGGTCCTTTTCAAACGGTTTCAGAATGTAATCGTACGCGCCGCGGCGAATGGCTTCGAGTGCCGTCGAGATGTCGTGGATCGCGGTGACCATGATCACCGGAACTTCCGGGTCGAACTCGCGAATCCAGTCGAGGAGCTTGATGCCGTCCATTTCCGGCATGATCATGTCGCTCAAGACGAGGTCCGGAGTAGCCCGCTTCACCTGCTCCTGGGCGGCGCGGCCATTGCTCACGGCGGTGCACCGGTAGCCCTTGGATTCGAGCATGGTGGAAACGACTTCGCGAATGGCTTCTTCGTCATCTACGACCAGTATTTGTTCTAGCTCCACGAATGAGGGCTCCCAGACGCCATTATACGGGACGGCACAACAGGAAAGCAGCGGCCTTGCCCATTAAGAAAACAGCGTGCTAACGTCGAGAAAAGCTAGACCGAAGGCTCTTTGTCGTTCCCTGCCACGGAGCCCAAGAAAGATGATGCAGCACAAGGACGGCCATACAGGCTGGGAGGCTGCGAACTGTGTTTGTAAACCAGGGCCTGCTCGGCATCGCTTTCTTCGAAGCGACGGCCTGCCTCATTTTGCTGGTGCTGTTCCTCCTATACCAGCGCGATAACATCAACAAACAGTTTCACTTATGGCTAGCCGGATGGTTTTGCTTCACGCTCGCGGCGTACGGCGAAGTAGCGCTATTGAGCCGCGACCTGCCGGAGCTTTGGCTTCCGATCGTGATCATGAGGGTCGCGGCAATCCTGCTGCTGTCGCTGGCCATGATGCAGCTCACGCGGAGTGCCGTGCAGACCGGCTGGCCGATTCTGCCGGCCGCCGGCGCCATCCTGTTCGGCGCATATTACATGCAAGCCGGACAGCCGCCAGTGTACGGAGCGGTGTCGTGGGGTACGTCCATTCTGATAAGCGTGGCGTGCCTGGGGTCCGGCTGGACGTTGTGGCGCTCAAGTTTGATCAAAGCAGGCCACGGCGTGCGCCTACTCGGAGGCGTATTTCTGCTGATCGGTATCCACGGAATTGACCGGCATCAATGGCCGCAACATCCGATGTTTGTACTGCGCGTGGCGTTCGACCATCTCTTGGGAGTGTCACTCGGCATTGCGATGGTTGTGGTAGTCCTGGAAGGCGCGCGTACGCGTACCGTTGACCTGAACGAGAAACTGAGACGCCTTTCGCTGCTGACCGCAGCGAGCGCGCAGACCCTTTCCGCGCAAGACGTCTTGGATCGCGTGTTGGCGAATCTCGTGGAAAGCCTCGGAGCGACACATGGACTGATTCGGCTGCTGGAAGGCGAGGGCGACAAAGCTCGCCTTGTGGTGCGCGCTTCCGTAGGCTTTCAGCAGGAATACTTGAAGCAGAACGGAGAACTTTCCGCGAAGGACCCGTGGGCCCAGCAAATGCTGTCAAAAGACACGGTATTCGTGCGCCTGCAGGACGAACCTGACGCCAGCATTCGGGATCGCATGAAAGCGAGCGGGATCAAGAACAACATCTCCATGGCGCTGCGAAGCAAGGACGGCCCGTTGGGTGTCATCGCGGTAGGGACTTCGCGAGCCGAAGCGTTCCAGGCGGAAGAAATCTCTTACCTGCTGAACGTGAGCAACTTACTCGGGTTGACGCTCAAGAATGTGCGGCTCTTTGACCAGGTTGCTACGGTGCAGCAGCAATGGGTGTACACGTTCGACTCCATCGGCGATCCAATCCTCGTCCACGATAAGCAAGGGCGCATCCTGCGCTGCAACCGCCGGCTGGGACAATTGCTCGGGCGCGATCCTGCGGCACTGATTGGCAGGGGCGTAACCGATCTGCTGGCTCGAAAAAACCAGCCGTACGAGAGTTGCCCATACTGCGAGGGCTTGGCCGGCGAAGGCGACGACCCCGATCCCTGGCTACAGGGGTATTTTCTCGCTTCGAACTCCACGTTTGCCGACCCTAGCGGAAATGTTCTGGGGACGGTCCACGTGTTGAAAGATATTACGGACCGAAAGAAAGCGGAGGAAAAGTATCGGACGCTGGTATCGAGTGTACAGGAAGGCGTGTTCATTTCGACGCCGCAAGGGCGCTTTCTGGATTTCAACGAAGCCATGATGCGCATGACGGGCTTCGAAACGCGCGAAGAAATGCTCGGCGCGGATATTCCGGCCTCGATGTACGCCAATCCGGCGGACCGTGAAAGGCTGAAAAAACTGTTAAACGAGCACGGCACCGTGGCGGATTTCGAATTTGAAATGCGCCGGAAGGACGGCGAGATTCGCACCGTCCTGGAGTCTTCCATCGCGGTGAAGGATAGCGTGGGGAACGTCACCGCCTATCAGGGCTTCCTGCTCGATATTACGGAGCGCAAGCGCGCGGAGCAGGAGATTCGCAGGAGAAATCGCGAGCTGCTGGTGCTGAACTCCATCGGGCAAACTTTGACGGAGTCCATGGATTTAAGCGACTCGCTGCACCGCACGCTGCGGCAGATGGCGGAGCTGTTTGCGCTGGATGCGTGCGCGCTATATCTGTTTGAGCGCGAAGCATCGCACATCCGGCGTGTGGCAGCGGTGGGGCATCGCTCCGAATACGCGCGAAATTTTCCCGCCGTGAAGTTGAATCCGGAAGTGATCAACCACATCAGGGCAGTGCACGCCACGTTTCTTTCGGTGCATGGCTTGCCGTTGCCAGCGATCTTCCGCGAAGCGCAGCGGAAGGAAGAATTGGTTTCAGCGTACGTGGTGGTGCTGTGGTCCAAGGATCAGGTGATCGGGGGCCTCACGGTCGGCAGCAGAACTCCGAAAGAGTTTTCACCCGCGGACATCAACCTGTTGGTGGCCGTCGGCAGCCAGGTTTCGAACGCTATCGAGAGAACGAAACTGTACGAGGAGGCGCGGCAAGCGTACGAGAATTTGCGCCGAGCGCAGGAGCAGTTGCTGCAGAGCGAGAAGATGGCCGCCGTCGGCCAATTGATTTCCGGAGTCGCGCATGAGTTGAACAATCCGCTCACGGCAATTCTCGGGTACAGCCAACTCCTCACATCCAACGGACAGACTGGTCCGCAAGGCATGGAATATGCCGACAAGCTCTACAAGCAGGCGCAGCGCACGCATCGCATCGTGCAAAACCTGCTCAGCTTTGCACGGCAGCACAAGCCGGAGCGTGTGCCGGTGCAGCTGAACACGATCCTCGAAGAAACTCTGGCGCTGCGTGATTACGACCTGCGGATGAATCATATTCGCGTGCATCTGGAGCTCGATCAGAATTTGCCTTTGACATCCGCGGACCCGCATCAATTGCAGCAAGTGTTTTTGAACATGGTGAACAACGCTGTCGATGCCATGCTCGAAATGTCCTCGGAAGGGGACTTGTGGGTGAAAACCGGCACGAACGGCGACCGCCTGGTCATTGAGTTCACGGACAACGGCCCGGGCGTGAAAGATCCTTTGCGTGTGTTCGATCCGTTCTATACGACGAAACCCGTCGGGAAAGGAACCGGGCTCGGTCTGAGCATCTGCTACGGCATCATCACGGAGCACGGTGGCGCGATCCGTGTGCGCAATGCTCCGCCGCGCGGCGCCTGCTTCACCATCGAAATTCCGCATCAACGGCCGAGTGCCGCAAAAACGCCGAAAGCCGCGGCAGACGTGGAGCCTACTCAGAAGGGCCGCATTCTTCTGGTCGACCAGGATGATTCCGTCCTCGAAGCCGTGGGCGCGCTGCTGCGCGAACGCGAGCACGATATTGAAATCGCGAAATGCGCCGCCGACGCCATGGCGCTGCTCGAAAAGCAGGAATTCGATCTGATCATCGCGGACCTGGAACTGGCCGGGTCAGGCGAGCGCAATATTCTTCACGACTGGATTCTTGCGCGCAGGCCGACGTTGACCAAACGCTGCGTCTGGACGCGCCGCGTGGGTACGCTTGGCGAAGCTGCCAGCGCGGTTTTGCACAATGGGAACCACGTTTTGCAGAAGCCATTCAAAGGCGAGGAGCTAATGGCTGCCGTGGAAGCCGCCCTAGGAACGGCCCAGACCGCCCCGGTCGAAGGCTGAGCCAATTTCTGGAGCCAGCGCGGCGCGTTCCCCCAGTTCGATTATTGCCGTTTCCATCCGCATGGCCAGCGTACTAACGGCTTGGCTTACGGCGCGAAAGTCCGGTACGGGCGAGAAGCCCAGCACAAATTTGACGCGTAGGAGTTCGCACCGCAGATTGAACGCGACGCCGAGGCGGAATCGTGCGAACTCGCCCAGGGGTGCCACGCGAGGGGACATGGCAGCCACGACTCGCGCCAGCCGCCATAGCTTCATGAATTCGCCGCGCAAACAGGCGAGATACCGCAACGTAACTGCGCGGCGCTCTTTGCGCACACGTTGCGCCAGCTTGGCGGAACCGCGCCATGCGAGGAATGCAAAGTCCTCCGCGAGGATAGCCCGCTCAATTTGAGGGAAATACGCCAAATGCTGGCGGCCGAGCGATTCCGCGAATTTCAGGTCGGCGTTGGAGAACTTAGACTTCGCCGGCGAGCGCAGCGCCCAGAACAACAATCCAATGAGGCAGACCGTAAGTATCGAGAAAACCAGCAGTGTGAGGGTCATTCCGAGCGTGCCTCCGGCTTCCACATACGCGCCAGCCTGCTGTTGAGCAGTCGCAGCTGTTCACTGATCTCGGGAGTCAGTCGCCGGTAAACTTCGTCCGAACTCCAAGCTGGCTCGCGCGCATCCTCGGGCAGGCGTTTCCACAGAGCAATCAAGCAAAGAAGCTGAAAAATTGCAAACGGCAGCATGGTCAAAAGATCCCAGATCATCGTGTAGTTGGCGTAGCGGCCCCACAAAATCGACTGAAATACGGTGTTCATCAGCACCATGCAAACCGAGTAGGTGCAGAAACCGGCGAGAAGCAATTTGTAGGCTCGTGGAATGGCAATGGCGTAGTAGCGCACCAAAAGTTGGCAGGCGATGAACGCAACGGCAAACGTCAAGTGATAACCGCGGTCCGCGCGCACCAACACCCAGTCCATGTTTCCAGCCGCGTAGGCCGCGACTAGCACAACGACCCCTCCAGACAGAGTGAGCACTCGCCAGCTTAATCCCCAGATTCCGGGATATGGCTTCAGGACGAGGCGCAGTGCCTCGGCAGCGGCGAAGGCTTGCACGATGAGTGTCACCGCCTCGGAACCCCAGCCGAGCAGGTAGACGTAATGTGGGCTGGGAGCAAAGCGCGAATACAGGAAGAGCATCAACCCGGCCTGGGACAGATTCAGCGCGACATAAAACGTCAAGAAGGGGAGCGTGCGGAAGTTGCCAGTTCGAAATAGAAAAACGAAAAGCGTGAGCTGCACCAGGACGCTGATAGCCCACAGGAACAGCACGGGTTGCGCCGGGAGCGGCATTGGCGGGATATAGTAGCATAGAGTAACTGCCAGGTAAATATGGAGATTGCTTCAAAACGGGACAAAGCGACACGTGGATTAGCGGGAAGTGGGGCCAGATGTTTCAATCTGGAACAGTAAGCGTCGGACTTTATTCGATACGCATTCATGCGGTGGCGTTGTGAAACTTAAGAAAGGAAGGACCCCGCAGCCTGCGTAGCGCGGGCTGCGAGGTTCGACCATCGTTCACAACGTTTCCATACATCGTGAAAAGCATTTTTGGTTACGACAGGAAGTTGGCCCTACGCCGCGAGCTGAGAAGTTCGTGGCGGAGCCGGAACCGGCGGGGGAAGAGGATTCCCGCTGGCGGTCAAGACTCGCGATTTTGGCGGTGTCGGAACCGGTGGAGGGAGCGGATTCCCGCTAGCGGCCAAGACTCGCGACTTTGGCGGTGTTGGAACTGGTGGAGGGAGAGGATTGCCGCTGGCGGTCAAGACTCGCGATTTTGGCGGAGTTGGAACCGGCGGGGGCAGAGGATTGCCGCTGCGAGAAAGCAATGCAGCGACACTTGTGCGATTACTGCATAATGTTTTGACTGAACTTGTAACCGGGAGTACGATCGAAACTGCCAGCGCGACTGCTGCCAGGCGAGCCAGAGTTAATTTCTTCATGGTTGAACCCTCCTGGGCCAACCATGAAGCGCGATCCGGCAAACTGGCAGGTTTGCGGGAAAACGTTCCGTTCGCGGAACAGACTAGCTATGGCCACGATGACGCAGTTGCAGCAAAACCGCCGCATCGTCCAGGACTTCACCCTGACGACGTTGGCGGGCATTCCGAACGTCTTCAGCCGCCTGGCCTATATGGCCTCGCTACGCGACCTTTCCAGCGGACGCTATGAGCACGCTGGCCTCGCCGCCCTATATCCGGACGAGGCCATCCAGCAAGCGTTGGAGCTTTGTCACGAACAAATCTTCGAGCGGGTCCTGGAGACAGCACTCGAAACGCAGGAAAGGGACTTGCGGGAGTGTCTGGAACACATGCCGGGGGAACTCTGTACGACGGTGACGCACTGGCAGAGGATGGAGGCCTACAGGGTCTTAATGCCGGAGCAAGCTCCGGCATATCTCAAGGAGCTTTTCTGCTCGAATCTCCGGGCGCTGCTGGAGATTCTCCAGGAAGAATGTTCCAAGGTTCGTTCAAGCGCGTGACGACACCGACCACCCGGCCAACCACTTCGGCTTCATCCGGCATGCGCCACTCCTCCGGAACGCATCGCGAAAGCGGGTGCGGCTGCATGACGAGGCGCGCGCGATCCTGCTGGAACCAGCCGCACCGGTAACCGCCGCGAACTTCCACAAAATACATCGGTCGATCGTATTCGCTGGCCCAGTCATCGTCTGCAATCTCGCGAACGTTGACGTCGACAAGCACGACGCTTCCTGGACGCAGAATCGGCACCATGCGCCGGTCCGAAAGGCCTACGTATCCGTAGCGATGGCGCGAATCGGCGCCGGAAAGCACGCCCTCGAGGTTACCCCAGCGTTCCACCATACGTGACAACAGCTCCGTCCGCTTCGGGTCGAACGCCGGGTCAAACCGCAAGGGAATCTTAAGCGAAAATGGCGGCGCGGCCAGATGCGTGTGTGGCGCATGAAACGCTACGCCGTCCGGGAAGCAGTCTTCGAGCGGAACGTTGTACCACCGGAAGATTTCCAGCGGACTCAAGTGATAGACGACGGCCATTGTATAGAGCTTGTGCAGTCCTGGCGTGACTCCGCGGTTTTCGATGTCCGCGAGTCTGCTAATGTGCAGAATCAGCTCAGGGCGTCCCCGCCGCGCCGCTAATTCATAGCTGGCGCGTTCCACATCGCGATACGTCAAACCGAGCCGCTCGCGAGCTTGGCGCAGGCGCAATCCTGGGAGCACGATTTCCTCGGGGAAGGAGGTCGGGATGCGTACGGAGGCTATCATACCAGAATTACCATTCTGTTAAGGATTCGGAACACGGGTTTATTTTGGGTATTCAGACGACGGAAAACTACCTTCCATCATAGACCAAAATGGAACGCCGCGAGCACGTCGCTGGCCTCGCCTATCGCTCACTAGGGCGTCCGTCCCGATACTACTTGCTGGAAGCGGGCAAACCACTTGCCAAATTGCAGCCTGCACGAATCGCGTTTCTATTAAAGCCGCATGTGCGCAGATGCCATCCGGCCAGAAGCAGTCTTGTTTGCTATGCTGATTGCATGAACTCTTTTGGGATCAAGCGTCTCGCGCGCCGTGGTTGCGCGCTGATCTTCATCGTTGCGTGCTTTGCCGGGACTGGCGCCGCACAAGCGCAGCAGGCGTCTACGGTTCCCCCGCCTTCACATCAGCCCAAAACGGACAGCGCACAATTCGAGGCAGCCGCGGACGGGGTGTTGCAGAGCGTCAGCCAGATTACCGGCTTGGCGCTGCTGACTCCTCTCAAGAAGACGCTTCGCTCTCGCGACGAAATTCGCGCCTATGTTCTCGGCCAGATGGATGACGAGAAAAATCCCGCCGAGCGGTATGCCGAAGAACGCAGCGCCGAAGCGTTCGGCCTGATACCCAAAGGCTTTCCGTTGGACTCGTTCATCGTGGACCTGCTCACGGAACAAATCGCCGGCCTGTATGATCCGAAAGCGAGAGAGTTTTACATTGCGGATTGGATTCCTCTCGACGATCAGCGGATGGTCATGGCTCACGAACTCACCCATGCGTTGCAGGACCAACATTTCCAGATCGATGCGTGGACAAAGGCGGCGCGGCCGAACGACGACGCCGAGCTCGCCCGCGAATCCGTTCTGGAAGGCAGCGCGATGGCAGCCATGGTGGACTATCTTTTGCGAGGCACCGGCCGCAGCGTTGCTGACCTGCCGAAAATTGATCCGTCCTTATTCACCAACGAATCGGGCGATTCTCCCAAGCTCAAAGAGGCGCCGCCCTTCATCAAGGACGCGATGATTTTCCCTTACATTGGAGGCCTGACGTTTTCTGTCGCCATGCTGAAGCAGGGCGGGTGGAGCGCGGTATCTGCCGTGTTTGCCCGTCCGCCGGTTTCGACGCAACAGATTATTCATCCGGAGCTGTACAAGTCCGGAATGCTTCCCGCTGCTGTCTCCGTGCCGCCGCTTGAAAAGCAACTTGGCGCCGGTTGGGCCAAACTCGACGAAAACGCGATGGGCGAATTTGGTTGGGAGGAAATTCTCAAGCAGTTTCTGGGCGACGGCAAAGCCAAGCCTATCGCCGACTTCTGGGCCGGAGACCGTTATGAACTTTACGAGCAGAAAGACAAGAAAAAGCTCGTGCTTTTGGCGCGCCTCCAGCTGGATAGCGACGCGCACGCCGCACAATTCTTTGCGGCCTACGCGGATGCGCTCTTGAAAAAGTACGGTGAACGCTCCGCTCCTCCCCGCTCCTCTAATTTCTTCACTTTCGACAGTCCCGACGGCGGCGTTTTTCTCCGTTGTGTCGGAGTCGATTGCGTCACGCTCGAAGGTGCTAGTCGGGCGGTTTTTGACAGCGTCAGCGACCAGTTCGGATGGCCCGCCGCTCCTGCGACTCCCCAGGCCGCAGCCGCCAGAACGCACTGATTAGCCGGCTTTGGCCTGCGCCACTTTCGGCGATAGAATCTCTACGGCCGCGCATTTGCGATGCGCAAGTTTCTTTTCCAGCCGGCTGAGCCTTTTTCGAAAGTTTTCGAGCAAGCGCGCAGCGCGATTTGCCGCCAGCGGATCACGTGTGCGGGCGAGCACGGACTGCAACTTCGCAAGTCCTAGCCGGGCAAACTCCGCGGCGCGGACGGAATCTTTAGCGCGCCGTTCGTAGTGAATCGCCAATTGTTCGCACGCAAAGACGACATCATCGGGATCGCACAGAAGTTCATGCCAAAGCGCTGCGGCTTCAGCGTAGTCTCCGCGGCGTTTCGCGAGCATCGCCAGCTCACGCCGCGCGCGTGGACGAAACTCCGCGGGAAGCCCGATCTCCAGCGCCTGCGCGCATGCCACGCGCGCGCGGTCAGCGTCGCCGCGGCGCTCGAGAAACCGCGACAGGCCGAACAGATCCAGGCTGTCAATTCCTTCGCGCTCCGCGGCTTGTGCGGCCAGAAGGGAATTGATCTTGGCGAAGAGCGCTGCCAGTCCGCGCAAATCCATCTGGTTGTGCCGCACGACGCCGACGAGCGGCTCGCACGAGCCGCCGCGCAGATAATCGAAGTAATACTGCGGAATCATGGCCGAAGAAATATCATCGTCGCGGCGCCAGCCGAGGCGTTGTGCGTCCAGCGCGTGACGTTCCAGTTCGATCAGCCGCACCGACCCGAGCCGCAGCTTCCAAAGCGCCCGCGCAGGATGCAACAGGTCCAGATGGGCTGCGAGCTGCGGCGCGCGGATGGACCGCGTCATCGTGAAGCGGTTCTCGAGGAGCGGCCAATCGAAGGACTTGCCGTTGAACGTGACGAGCACGGGCCGTTCCGCAAGCCGGGAGGCGAGCTCGTGCAGCAGCGAGTGCTCTTCGGAGAAATCCCGCATGAAGAATTGCTCGACTTGCAATCCTCCCGCGTCCCACCACGCAATTCCTACAAGAAACGCGTACGTCCCCGTTCCGCCTGCCAGCCCGGTTGTTTCCGTGTCCAGGAAAAGCCACCGCGTGGGATCTTCGAGAGCCGCGCGTGTGCGATGGGTAAGCGCGACGTCCCGAGTGCGCGCGAGCAGTTCGAGCGCAACCCCCGACGGTTCGAACGACTCCGGCGTCGAAAACCAGTTGCGCAGCGCCAGATGCTCGCCGAAATGATTCTTCGCGATGCCCGCGCCAATGAGCCGCGCGAATCGGTCGTCTTCTTCGGGTGCGCGCAGCGTCGCCGGACGCTCGGACAAAGCGCGCGCCGGACGCAGCGCCGCTAGTCGCGAGAATTTGTCAATCAATGCGGCCATTTATCCGCACAACCTGTCGAGAATCGCGAGCGCCGCTTCCTTCGCGCGCGGCGCAAGATCTCCGCCAGGGCCGACGCACGACGGGCATCCGTCATCGCAGGCGCACGCGGCAATCAGTTCGCGCGTTCTCTCTATCAAAAGACTGTGGGCCCGGAAAAGCGGCTCGGAAAATCCAATGCCGCCCGGATACGCGTCGTAAAGATAAAGATTTGGCTCGAAGAATTCCTTTTGACTCGCGGCAACGTCTCGCAGCAGCGTCGGCGTGAAATCAGCATATCGTGTGCTGAGAGCCGCATCTTGATTCGGCTCAATAATCGAAGCGCCCGATTCCGGCGCGGGCGGCCTTTCGCCGATCGCGGTTCCGAGGTCGCGTCCGTCGCACATCAGAAGCAGTGTCGCTACCGAAGCCAGAGCGTGGAGCACGCCGAACATTCCGCTCTGCCGCTCGCTGATGCTGTATGGCAGCGCTTCCAGCAGCGGCCGTTCCAGCGTAATCCAGTACGCCGTGGTGTGCATTTCATTCTCAGGGAGCTCGAGTTTGCCATCGCCGATATTTTCGTTGGTGAAGAATTTTATTTTCTTGAAGCCCACGACCTGCGAGCGCACCTGCACATCGCCGTGCGCATGCGAGTTTGCCGCACCGCGCTGTGATGCCTCCGAATTCGCCGCTTCCAGCACGCGCACCTGCGTGTAGCGCACCGCGTCGGTGTAGTAGTCCACGTCCACCTGCTTGACGTATGCCTTGCGTTCCTTGAAGTCGAGATGCTCGACGTGAAACTGCTGCCCGCCGTGGATATAGATGGCTTTCTCATGCAGAAAAACGAGCGCGCTCGGAAAATCCACTTCGCCGATCACGTTCGGTGCGCCGGTCACGTCAATGACGATGAAGTTGTCGCTCGAAATGGACCGCAAGCTAATGGTGTCCGCAGGGTACGCTTCGTGCGTCCAGTGGTAATGCTCGCCGGCAAAGTGCAGATAACCGGCTTCCGCGAGTCGCGCGCAAAGGTCTGGGACGTCCGCGTCGCCAAATTTCTCGCCCGGCGCGATCGGCAATTCGAACGCGGCGCATTTGAGGTGATTGATCAGGATTTCCAGATTGTCCGGCTGAATGTAAGCGTGCTCCGGCGTGTTGCCGAAAAAATAGTCCGGATGCCGCACGATGAACTGGTCGAGCGGCGCGGAGGACGCCACCATGACCGCGCACGAACTTCCGCTGCGACGTCCCGCGCGGCCCGCGCGCTGCCACGTGGCGGCGATCGAACCGGGATACCCCGCCATCACCACCGTATCAAGCGAGCCGACATCAATTCCCAGTTCCAGCGCGCTCGTGCTCACCACGCCGCGGATCCTTCCATCGCGCAAACCGCGCTCGATTTCGCGCCGCTCGTTAGGCAGATAGCCCCCGCGGTATCCGCGAATCGTCTCCGGCTTTCCGGGTAGTTGCGGATTTGCCTGCTGCAAGTACGTCAGCAGCACTTCGGTCTGCAGGCGTGAATTCGAAAAGACGATCGTCTGCAAATCGCGCTGCAAAAAGTCGTGCGCCACGCGGGAAGTTTCGTTGATGTAGCTCCGCCGGATGCCCAGCGCGCGGTTCACGACCGGTGGATTGTAGAACACGAAAGTTTTCTCACCCGCCGGCGCTCCATTCGCATCGAGCACATCAACCTTGTCTTCGAGTAAGCGCTCCGCAAGCTCGCCCGGATTCGCGATGGTGGCGGAGCAGCATATGAACTGCGGCTCGCGCCCATAAAACTTCGCGATGCGCCGCAGCCGCCGGAGCACGTTGCACAAGTGGCTGCCGAAAACTCCGCGGTACGTGTGCAGCTCGTCGATCACGATGTACCGCAGATTTTCGAAGAGCCGCGTCCAGCGGGTGTGATGCGGCAGAATTCCCGAATGCAGCATGTCGGGGTTGGTGAGCACCACGTGCCCTTTTTCGCGAATCGCCCTGCGCGCGTCAGCGGGGGTGTCGCCGTCATACGTGAAGACTCCAAAGCAGTTTTCCAGCCGCTGGTTCAAGTCATACAGCTCGGCGAGCTGGTCCTGCGCCAGAGCCTTCGTCGGAAAGAGATAAAGCGCGCGCGTGTCGGGATTTTCGAGAATCTCATTCAGAATCGGCAGGTTGTAGCAGAGCGTTTTGCCTGAGGCCGTTGGTGTAACCACCACGACGTTTTTCCCGGCGTGTACGCTCTCGGCGGCGCTGGCCTGGTGCGTATAAAGTTGTCGAATGCCCTTCGCGGCGTAAGCAGTTTTCAGTTCCGCTGTAACCCAGCCGGGAAATTCCGCCCACTGGGCTTCGCGCGCGGGAAAATAGCGCACCGCCGTCAACACCTCACCGGAGACGTCGCGCGCCGCGAACGCATCCAGCACTTCGCGAACGCGCGCCAGCGATGAAGCGGGCGGCGGTTCGAGCGAACTCCGCGCGGCGTGGCGCACGGCCAGGGATTGCGACATCGGTTGGCTCCTTCTTGATTCGCCTTTTGTTCGCCAAGGCTAGCACGCGGCTGCGGCGCCTGCAACAGGGAACTACGTGCTTATTTGGAGACGTGCTCGCGCCCGCTTGCAGCCGTTTGCGTTCGGCCAAATCCTCGCCGCGGCCTGGCGCATCAAATACCTTGTTAGAATGAAGTTTCCGCCGCTTGCCTACGCAGACTGCGGACGAGGTTGTCGTCGCCAGTCTTGCAACGAGGAGTCGCGTGGCCGAATTAACCGTACTTTACGATGGTGGTTGCAATCTGTGCCGCGGGAGCGTCGCGCGGATTCGCCGCATGGACCCGAATGGCCTCGTCGAGACGCTCGACCTGCACGACGCCAGCGTCGCTTCGCGTTTTCCGCGAGTTAATTTCGAGGAGGCGATGCGCCTTATGCTGGCCGTGGATTCGGCTGGCCGCGTGTACTCCGGCGCGGACGCCTGGGCGCGCATCGGCCGCACGCTCCCTGGCTGGAAGCTCATTGCGTGGCTGCTGCTCGTTCCAGGCATTCACTTCGTGGCGCAACGCATTTACGACTGGGTCGCGCGCAATCGTTATCGTTGGAATCGCGAGCTCTGCGCCGACGGCACTTGCGCTCTACACGTGGATCGTCCCGCCGCACAAAAAACCAGTCAGCCGAATCGGTAATCTCCCGCCCACCCAAACCGCGAGGGCAGCCTGTCCCACAGTTTGATGTTCCTTCGATGCGCTTCGCGCTTGCGCCAGTCCCGCTCGGTATAATGTCCCCGTTTATGGACTGGACTCCGTCCTCCGTCATTCGCTGGCTCTTCGACAGTCAGCGAGGGCCCACTGATCGTCTCCTTCCGCGCTGGCTCTTTCTGCGAGCTCTCGGGTTTATCTATTTCTCCGCATTCTTCTCGCTGGCCTTTCAGATTCGCGGACTCATCGGCCCGCAGGGGATTCTTCCCGCGCGCGAATTTCTGGAATCGGCGGCGCAGCAGCTTGGGACTGGGCGTTTTTGGTATGTACCGAGCGTTCTCTGGTTTTCCAGCAGTTCGCACGCGCTGATGGCGCTGTGCTGCGTGGGCATGCTCGCCGCTATTCTTCTCGTCTGCAACATTTGGCCGCGCGGCACGCTGGCCGTTTGTTTTGTATGTTTTCTGTCCTTTGTCAGCGCCGCCGGAGATTTTTCCGGCTATCAGTCCGATGGCATGCTTCTTGAAGCGGGCTTGCTTTCGATCTTGTTCGCGCCGCCCGGCTTCAGGCCCGGTGTCTCCGCGAATCAGCCGCCGGTTCGCATGGCGTGGCTCCTCTTGTTATGGGAATGGTTCCGCATCTACTTCGAATCGGGCGTCGCCAAAATCATGAGCGGCGATCCCGAATGGCGGAATTTCACGGCGATGGACGACTATTACCAGAATGGCCCGCTTCCGACGTGGATCGGCTGGTACGTGCAGCACTTGCCGCACTGGTTTCATGCCGCGAGCGCGTTTTTCACGCTCGCGCTCGAACTCGTTTTGATCTGGGCCGCATTTCTGCCGAGAAAAATTCGCATCGCGCTCTTTTTCGTCGTCACTCCGTGGCAGATTGGCATCATCCTCACGGCAAACTATACGTTTCTCAACTATCTCGTTCTCGTGCTCGCGTTCCTCTTGCTCGACGACCGGTTTCTCGACCACTTCTTGCCCGCACGATGGAAACCGCAAATTCTCAATCAAGTCTCCGCTGACGCCGCGTCCGCCGCCACACCGTTGTCCGTCGATTCCTCCTCCATTCTTTTCGCAGGGACTTCTCCGTCCGTGGCGCTTTCGTCGCAAGCCGGTTCCCCGTCGGCAAATTCCTGGCAAAAACCTCGCGCTGCGCTCGCGCCCGTTCGCATCGCCGTCATCGCCGTGCTTCTCGCTTGGATTGGTTACTCGACCACTGTGCAGATGATCTGGATGGTCACGCCGCTGCCGCTGCCCGCTTCGCCTGTCGCTCTGCTCGAACCCTTTCGCATCGCCAACCGTTACGGCCTATTCGCCGTGATGACGCGCGGCCGCTACGAAATCGAGTTTCAAGGCTCTAACGACGGCCAGAGCTGGATCGCCTATTCCTTTCGCTTCAAGCCGCAGGACGTTGACAAGCTGCCGCACATCTACGCGCCGTACCAGCCGCGCTTCGATTGGAATCTATGGTTTGCGTCTCTCGGCGAATGGCGGGACAACCCGCTGGTCCTGCGCACCGAGCGCCGCCTTCTTTCGAACGACCCCGATGTCCTCGCGCTCTTCGCCTCGAACCCGTTTCCCAACGCGCCGCCAAGGCAGGTCCGCGCTGTGCTGTGGCAATACTGGTTCACTTCGATGGAAGAAAAACGCGCAACCGGCGCGTGGTGGCGCCGCCAGCTTTTGGGACTCTACGCCCCAGCGATCGAACTCGAATCCGACGGCCGTATCGGCGTCACGCAGTGGCCGGAGCAACTTCCTCCGCATGAATAACCGCGTGTTCACCCTCGACGCGCAGAAAGGCTATTTTCGCAGCCGCAATATCACGGTCGCTCCGCCAAAAAACAAGACCATACACGTAGCGAACGCCGCCGCTGCGGACACTCGGCTCCACAGTACTCCCACTACGAAGCTCGACAAAAAATCTCCAATCGCATTCACTGCCGCCAGCGTTCCAAACGCCATTCCGTGCTGCTCTCTTGGCACAATATCCGCTGCCACCGAGTCTTCCAGCGCTTCGCTCGTGCCGACAAAAATTCCTGCCAACACGAAGATTGCGCCTAGAACCCAAAGCGACGGCGACGACACCGCGAGCAGCGCCGCCGTAATCCCGGCAATTCCGTACCCCGCTGCCAGCACTACTTTTCGCTGCGGTACGTGGTCGCTCAGCCATCCGCTCGCATACGCCGATCCCGCATAAAACACGTTATGCAACGTGTACAACGCAATCGCGACGGTTGCGGCGCGTGCCAATCCATAGCGCGGCGTCAGCATGCGCGACGCGTACAAAATCAGCAGCGAATGCGAGAAATCACCCGCGCCAAAAATCCCCACGCCGACAAGCAATTTCCGAAACTCCGCGGGAAGATTCCGCAAGCCTGACCAGAATTTCGTGTTGGCTTTCGCGGCCAGCGGCCGGTCGCGCACCAGCAGCCAGAAGGATGCCACCGCCATTGCGCCGGGAAGCAGCGTCCACAAAAATACTTTCTCGTAGTTGTGCCCAGTTTTTTCGAGGAGCCAGAGCGCCGTGAGCGGCCCGGCGATCGCCCCCACGGTGTCCATTAATCGCTCGAGCCCGAACGCCCGCCCGTACGCAAACGCCGGCACGTCCGCCGCAAGTAGAGCCTTTTTCGCAGGCGAACGCACGCCGCGTCCCAGCCACGCCGCCGCGCGGCCCGCCAGCACGTGAACCGCGCGCGTCGCAAACGCAATTGACGCCGTAGACATCGCCGTCACCGCGTAACCGAGCACCGCCAGAGGCTTACGGTGCTTCAACCGGTCCGTGAAATATCCGGCTGAGAGCTTCGCGAAGCTGGAAAGCCCGTCCGCGATTCCTTCGATTGCGCCGAGCCACGCCGGGCCCGCTCCGATCGCCGCAAGAAATGCGGGCAAAATTGCCGTCGCAATCTCGTGGCTCCAGTCGCTCAGCAGGCTGGTAATTCCGATGCCCAGAACGGTGCGGTTAAGCCACGATTTGTTCTGAAGGTTTTCAGGCATCGCGTCCGCGCCGCCACATGTGGGCAACTGTACGGCTATTTCTTTGCTGCCTTGTAAAGGATCACGCGCACTTTTTCGAGCGTAATCAGCCCGCCTTCGACCATCTCATCCAATCGCGGCAGAATCTTTTCGATGCGATCGGTGTACTCCACCACTTCCACGATGATTGGCAAATCCTGTGAAAGGCGCAGAATCTTGTCCGTATGGTAGATGCTCGACCCGCCAAACCCTGCCACGCCCCGCAGCACGGTCGCTCCCGAAAAGCCGTCCTTGCGCAGCATCTCGACGATCACTTCGTGCAGCGGCTTCCCGTGCCATTTGTCCGATTCGCCGATGTGAATTCGCATCAGCGTCCGCTCGCCTTCGAATTTCTCGTGCGTCATTGCGGCTCCTAGAAGCGGTTGGCCAGACGAATTCCTGCGACCGAAAGCAGCAGTCCTACCACCACGCTCGCCCCAACGTATGTCGTCGCTCTCAACCACTCGCCGTCTTCCAGCATCTTCGCCGTCTCCCACCCGAAACTTGAAAACGTGGTGTACCCGCCGAAAAATCCCACTGCAATCGCCACGCGCCAGTCCGGTGAAATCACCATGCGGTTCAGCGTGAACTGTCCGATTAGACCCAGCAGAAAGCATCCCGTCAGGTTGATCAGCAGCGTGCCGTACGGAAAGGTTCCGCCCATCCGCAGTTGCACCACGCCCTGCAAACCATAGCGCGCCAGCGTTCCCAGCGCGCCAAAAACCGCGATCAACAAGAGTCGCACGTCATCTCCAGTCCGCATTCGCCCGCTGCGCGCAACAAAAAACTCCTGGCGCCGCGTGGCTGCCAGGAGTCATCAGAGCCCGCGCATTGCGCGAGCCCGGTTTTGGCGAACTCCATCGCCTTCAATTTCACTTCCTTGGCAGTCTAACGTCCGCAACGCCTCGAAGCAAGACGCTTGCCGTCTACGGTTGCCGGTTCGCCGGTGTTACCGATCGGCCTTGGAATATCACCGCACGCACTTTCTCGAGCGCGTGAATGTCGCTCAGCGGATCGCCTTCCACTGCAACGAGGTCGCCCTCTTTCCCGCTCTCGATTGTTCCAAGCTGATCCAGCCCCAGCAGCGCCGCGCTCGTCTTCGTCCCTGAAATTAACGCCTGTTGCGGCGTCATTCCGTACTTCACTTCGCTGATCATCTCATCGCGGACCGTCCCCGTTCCCGGTCCGTACGAGTGGTCCGAGCCCGCGGCAATCGTTACTCCGGAATGCAGCGCCAATTGAAAACTCGGAAAGTGCGTCTTCGCCAGCGCATTGACCTTCGTGATCACGTACTCCGGCATGTGCATTTTCTGGCCGTTCGCGACGCTTTCCTCTACGACAAACACCGTTGGCACCAGCACGATTCCCCGGCTCTTCATGGCATCCACCGCTGCCTGGTCCATTTCCGATCCGTGTTCAATCGAATCCACGCCGGCCTCGATCGAGTTGCGAATGCTGCGAAGGTTCTCTGCGTGCGAGCCGACTTTCACGTGCGCCATGTGCGCCTGCAGCACCGCCGCTTTCAGTTCGTCCACCGTCAACTGCTCCGATGTCGGCGAATCCAGCGGCGAAAGCACGCCGCCCGAAGCCATCACTTTGATCACCCGCGCTCCGTACTTCAGTTGCAGGTGCACGGCCTTTTCCGCGTCTGCGGGCGAGTTCACGAACCCGTGCAACGGCGTATAAAAATCGTCCATCGGCAGGTACGGTGGTTGCGCATAAAAATCTCCGTGCCCGCCGGGAATGGAAATAGGATGCGACGCCGGAACCAGATGCGGCCCGGGAATTGTTCCGTCTTCGATCGCGTCTTTCAACGCCACGTCGATAAATCCAAGCGTCGCCATTACACGCGCGCCCACTACTCCCGAAGAAAGCGCGTAGCTCATCGCTTTGCTGCCGCGCAATGCCGCCAGCGGCTCCGAAACCGGTTGCCCGAACGCGCCCGACCAGATGTGAATGTGCGCGTCCACGAAACCCGGCAGCACCGTGTACGCGGAGAGATCCACTTGCTCCGCGCCCGCCGGCGCGCTCACGTCTTTGCCGACTGCCGTCACTTTTCCGTCCGTAATCACGATGCCCGCCGGCGAAATCGGCGCTTTTTCGGCATCGAAAATCAGTTTTCCGCATTTGACAAATACCACTTTCGGCGGCGCGGCCAGCGCCAGCATTGGCGCAAACAGGCACACGCACACCAGCAACCCGATTTTTCGCATGGAGTTCTCCCTTTAGGCGTTGCGAGTCGCAGGCTTCGCCGTCATCTTTGATTCCACCGCGCGCAAGCCTAGAACGCGGCGCGCTGCAAGTCAATCGGCGCTGTGTACCGCAGTTGTAAAGGCACGCTACACCTAGCCCTTCGGGCATCTAGTAGTGAAACCGAAACCGCAACTGCACAAAAATTTCTCGCGGATTGAGGTCGTGCGTCCCGCCAAAAGTGAAGCTGTTGTCCAGTAGGACGCGGCGGTTCGCCACATTCACTGCCTGGACGTTCACGGAAAATCGCTCACCAAAATCCCGTCCGAGTGAGAGGTCGAAGGTCGTGTGCGGCGCCGCGTCGAACACCCCATACGTGCGGTCACCGAGGTCGGCCGCGTAGCTTCCGCGCTGTACTTCCAGCTCGTCAATATCCTTGGGATCGATTTGCGGCCCGAGGTTGCTCGCAATGTTGGTATTCGGAATCGGCACACCGTCAATCAGCCAGCTCACCTGATGCCCGCCGCGGACGTGCAGTTGGTCGTGCGTCATGTACGCTCCGGGCATGTAATCCGTGATCATCGCCAGACTGTTCTTTCGCGCTGCTCCTGGTGTTTCTTCGATTTGCGTGCGGTCCACCAGCGTTGTCGGCGTTATCGACTCCACCTGTCCCGGCGCCGCGTCCGCTGAAACCGTCACCGTTTGAGTCTGCGTCAGGAGGCTTAGCGGGATGTGCAAGATCGGCGCCGTTCCGGACAGCACGGTCACGCTCTGCTCCGCGGTTGTGAAGTCCGGATTCGACGCCGTTACCCCGTACTCGCCCAACGGCACCGCGTCAAAGTGAAATTGCCCCTGCGCGTCCGTTTCGGTTTTTTGGGTGTAGTCGGAATTTTTCGCTTTCAACACTACTTCTGCCGCCGCAATCGGCCGGTGCTGCGGGTCGTGTACGATTCCGCGCAGCGAGCCGAACACCGTCGCGTACGCCGCGCTCACCAATGCCAAAACGAGCGAGAATACCTGCAGAATTCTTCGCATAAATTGTTTTCTCTCGGAAAGACTGCTTGTGCGGCGCATGAGCCGCGGCTGTGGGCCATCAGAGTGAGTGGAGAAAAAGTAGCGCCTTACAGCGCCGGAGAGAAACTTCTGGGAGGGGGAGGAAGCGGAGTCGTAAAACGCGAAATCTTCGCATCAGCAGCAGCCTGCACCGGCCGCAGCGAAACGCCCGATTCCGGCGCTAGCGCAGCCGTCGGCAGCACAAACGTCACCGGCATAAGCGCCGACTGCGAAGGATCCTGGCAGCACGTCATGGAGCACGAGGTCAGGGCCATCCCGCCGGTCTCATGGGCGCAATTCATTCCATCCGAATGCGGAATCGGTGCTTGCCGCTCTGCCGTCTGTTGCCGCTCGTGCTGGTGGTGATGCCCCGGAATCTTGCAGTAACCGCCCGTGCAACAATCCATTCCGTGCGCGACCAGCACCGCTCCCGCCAGTGGCGCATACATCAACGCGACCGCCAGCAGGCACATCCAGCTGGCAATTTCGCGCGCTCGTTTTCGGCTTCGCGGGCTCATGGAACGGACGTCTACGGCGATCCCATCATACTCCCCGTAGACGTACTCGCCGCCCAAGTGTTTCTCTCAATCTACGACGCAGCGCGCCCGAAGTAGGGCTTCGTCCAACTTCGCATTCCAGCACCTGCCGCGCAACTTGACTTGCCTCTTCTCGCGTCGCAGACTCATTTTATGGCTCACACGTATCTGCTCTTCGACTTCGGCACGGACGAAGAAAAAGCACAGCTTGCCCGCCACAAACTCGAAGGATGGAAGCAGGCTTTTCGCCTCGACAAAAAGCTTCTCTACAAACTCGATCGCGGCGAATCACCAGATGCCGAAACACCCGATGCGGCTGCAGATGGCGCCGAATCTCCAGCCAAATCCACCAAATCTTCTGCGAAATCGGGCAAAGGCGAAAAATCCTCCGCGAAATCCAAGTCAAAATCCAAAGAGTCAGCTGCGGGTTCTGAAAAACCCGCCACCGCTTCTCCCGTCAACGGCAAAGTCAGCCTCCTCGTGCGCCTGTACTTCTCCGGCCACGAAAAACTCACCGAGCAGCGTTGGCTTTCCCGCATCCCTGCCGAAGAGCCATTCAAGGACGCCACTCCTCGTGTCGTCCAACAGGGTGACGCGCAGTTCAATGATCTTGTCCAGCAGTTCGAATCTCTGCAATAAGACCAGCCAATTTGTCTGCTCCCGCCGCCACTTCGGCTATAATCGGCGCAGGGCTCGCAGAGGTAAGATTTCCAATGAACATCGAGGGCGGAACGCATGGCGCTACAAACGCGCGTCAAGACCTCCCGGCTTGACGCCACCAAGTTGCATGGCCTCGAACGCGACTCCCTTATCCACCTTTACCGCACGATGTATCTCTCCCGCCGCCTGGACGACCGCGAAATCCAGCTGAAGCGCCAGAACAAAATCTTCTTTCAGATTTCCGGCGCCGGCCACGAAGCCGTCACCGCCGCCATGGGGCTTCTTCTTCGTCCCCGCACCGATTGGGTCTACGCCTACTATCGCGACCGTGCGCTTTGCCTTATGCTCGGCGTCAAGCCCGTCGAAATGCTTCTCCAGGCGGTCGGCGCGAAGGACGACCCAAGTTCCGGCGGCCGCCAGATGCCCTCGCACTGGGGTCATCCCCGGCTAAATATCGTCAACAAGTCTTCGTGCACTGGCACGCAGTTCGTGCAATCCGTAGGTGCCGCCGAAGCGACTTTTTATTATGACGATCGTCCCAAGGCGCTCGCGCAAGCCAAGAAAGCCCCGCTCGGCGAGTACGTCGGCCACGAGCCGGGAGAAATCGTTTTTGTCTCTGCCGGCGACGGCGCCACCAGCGAAGGCGAATTCTTTGAATCTCTAAACGTCGCCTGCGCCAAAAAGCTTCCGCTGCTTTATCTCGTCGAAGACAACGGTTACGCCATCTCCGTTCCCATCGAAGTACAGACCGCCGGCAGCAGTATTTCGAAGCTCGTCCGTGGCTTTCCCGATCTACACATCGCCGAATGCGACGGCACGGATCCTCTCGAAAGTTACGCGGTGTGCAAAACCGCCGTGCAATATTGCCGAGACCGCCGCGGCCCCGCGCTGGTTCACGCGCATTGCACCCGTCCGTACTCGCACTCACTTTCGGACGATGAAAAGCTCTACAAAACTCCCGAGGAGCGCGAGGCCGAAGCGCATCGCGATCCCATCTCGAAATTTTCATTAGTTCTCGTTCGCGAAGGCGTTCTAGATCAAAAGGAAATCGAAGCTCTGGAAGCCGAAGTGGATCAGGAAGTCCGCAACGCCGCCGACGAAGCTCTAGCCGCCGAACCGCCAGCCATCGAATCTATTCGCGTCAATATTTTCTCCCCGGACATCGATCCCACCTCATCCGCGTTCGAATCGCAGCCGCATTTTCATGGCGCTCCGAAGACCATGGTCGAAATGGTCGCCGCCACGCTCAATGACGAAATGTCCCGCGACGAGCGCATCACCGTTTTCGGCGAGGACGTCGCCGACGCCAGCCGCGAAGTCAACCTCAAGCAGGTAAAAGGGAAGGGCGGCGTCTTCAAAGCGACCAGTGGCCTCCAGCGCAAATACGGCCCGGATCGCGTTTTCAACACACCTCTCGCGGAAGCCTGCATCGTTGGCCGCGCCATCGGCATGGCCCTGCGCGGACTCAAGCCCGTCGCGGAAATTCAGTTCTTTGATTACATCTGGCCCGCCATGATGCAGATTCGCGATGAACTCTGCGTGATGCGTTGGCGTTCGAATGGCGCCTTCAAAGCGCCTGTCGTGATACGCGTCGCCATTGGCGGCTATCTCACCGGCGGCGCGATTTACCATTCGCAGAGCGGCGAATCGATTTTCGCGCATTGCCCCGGCCTGCGCGTCGTCATGCCGTCCACCGCTCTCGACGTCGCGGGCCTTCTGCGCACCGCCATCCGCTGCGACGATCCCGTGATGTTCCTCGAACACAAGCATCTCTACCGCCAGCCCTACAATCGCTCGGAGTATCCCGGACCGGATTTCACCGTTCCTTTCGGCAAAGCCCGCCTCGTCACCGAAGGCTCGCAAGTCAGCATCATCACGTACGGTGCGCTCGTGCATCGGGCCGAAGTCGCTGCTGCGCAGCTTCTTCGCGAAGGAATATCCGTCGAAATCATCGATCTGCGCTCGCTCTCGCCCTACGATTGGCCCGCGATCTGCGCCACCGTTCGAAAAACGCATCGCGTCATTGTCGCCTACGAAGACATGCTCAGTTGGGGCTACGGCGCGGAAATCGCTGCACGTATCGCCGACGAGCTTTTCGATGAACTCGACGCCCCTGTGAAGCGCGTCGCCGCCATGGACACGTTTTGCGCATACCAGCCCAAACTAGAAGACGTCATCCTGCCCCAAACCGAACACCTCACCGCCGCGGTCCAATACCTCCTCGAATACTGACTTTTGCCAGTGGTACCATGCAGCTGCAATGAGAAGCCCAAAGCTTTGGTCCATTGTTGCCAGTGTTGGATTCGGAGCCGTCGCCTGTAGCATTGCGATGGCCTTTCTGAGCGACCACCATTGGTTGGTACCGGACGCTGTCGCGGATCTGTTTGATAACATTTTCTGGTGGGTGCAACTTGCCGGCGTAGTCTTATCCGCGACAGGTTGTGTTGGAATGTCGAAGACCTTGTCGGAAACTCTGAGGGTTCGAATTGGACTTGCCCTTATCGCCGCCACCCTGCTCTTAATCATCTTAGCAGGCGGCCCGTCGGGTATTCTCACTATCCACGACTGGACGATAGCGTTGTTCTTGCCAGTGTTGGTCACAACCCTCGGCGGAATTTTGCTTACCGTTGCTGGTCTGTCTTGGTAACTCGGTGGGGAAGACGCCCTTTGACATCACTCTCAACCACTCAACCGGGCGCGCGTTTCAGTCCGGGTCGGGTCGCTCTCCAAAGAAACTTTTTCCGCGCTTAGGCGTATCTTATTGTAGGAAGGTCGCAAGGACCTAACTGCGAGGTGCGGTCATGACTTGTCCGAATTGCTCCAAAAACATCGCCATCGGCTCGAAGTATTGCTACAACTGCGGCGCCAAGCAGCCGGAATCCGGCGCACCGGGCCTCTCTCCCGCCACCGGTTCGCCCAAGCGCCTGATGCGCTCCAGCACCGACAAAAAACTCGGTGGCGTTTGCGCCGGGCTCGCCGATTATTTCGATATGGACGCCACGATCGTCCGCCTTATCTGGCTGTTGATCGTTCTTTGCGGCGGCACGGGCCTACTCGTTTACATCATTCTCTGGATCGTGCTCCCGCTCGCCCCCGGTGGCGTTGTCCCCTCCTCGACGACCACCACCGTCAGCACCACTTAGCGTTACTTCGGCGCCTTCGGGTTTCTCGCCCAGCCCGATCTTCCGCTCTCAAACAGCGGATGATCGATGGACAGAAGTCCGGCACCCGTCGTTGCGAGCAAAAAACATCCCGCCGCCACGACCATCGGATAGGCATATTCATTCACGGCAAAATAGCTGTGCGGCGTGTACACACGCCAGATCAGCAGCACCATCTCGATCGCCAAAAGCAACGCCGCGCCTCGCGTGAATAAACCCACCAGCAGCAGCCCGCCGCCAAAGGTTTCCAGTACCGCCGAAATATAGACGAAATAATCCGGAATCCCGCGCTGCGCGAAGACCGCGTGCATAATGTTGGCTCGGTGCACGAGCATTGGATATCCGTGCGACAGAAAAATTACACCAAACGCCGCCCGCAGCAACAGGAGCGCCAGCGGCCGCAATTTATCCAGCGATTTCATCTATTTCCTTTGTGTTGCAGATTTGACCCATCGCTTCAGCTGTGTTCCGGCCGCATTTTATCAGAAACGCAAATCCTGCCCGTTCCTCAGTGCCGGTCACCTCGCGGAATCAGGTACAATTCCAAGTGACGCAAAAGTGAGCCATCCATTTCCATTCCCAGCCTGGAGCGCCCTCCTCCGCGCGAGTAGCACAGGCATGCTTGCCGGCCGGTCCGTTAGGCGAGTCTTTACACCGTCGCAACTTGCCGCGGTTCTGCGGAACTTCGCATGAAGCGCAAACTCCTCATCGCTGTCCCGCTGCTTTGCATCGTCGGGTTGCTTGCCTGGTTTTTCCGGCCGAAGCGCGAAACCATCAGCGAAGCTTACGTAGGGGAAAAAACCGCCACACTGTGGAGCAGCGTCGCGCAGGTTCGCGAGCCGCTTGATACGCTCCACTACGGCGATCGCGTGGACGTCGTTGGCCGCCGCAACGACAGCATTAAGGTCCGCACCGCTATCGGCCAGATTGGTTGGGTGGAAGGCCGCTACCTCATGGACGCTTCGCTCTGGCAGCGGAGCACGAAGCTCCTCAAGCAGGTACAGTCCATGCCCGTGCAGGCGCGCGGCCGCACCAAGGTGCAAACGAATCTTCGCGTCGAGCCAGGGCGCACTCAGGCGCGGCTTTACCAATTCGGCCGCGGCGTTCCCGTGGAAGTCATCGGCCGCGCCGTCGCCGATTGGGTGCAGGTTGCCGACGAAAAGGACACCGTCAACGAGGCGCAGGAAACCAAAAAGGAAGATTGGTTCCTCGTGCGCGCCGTCGCCACGCGTCCCCCCGGCGAAACCACTTCTCGCGTCGCAGAGACTACCGCCTCCCAGCCCGGCGATCAGTCGGTTCCCATCGCTGGCTGGGTTGTCGCTCGCTTCATCGAGCTGGATCTTCCCGACGCCGTGCGCGAAGAAACCAGTTCCGCGAACATTCGCCCCATCGCCTGGTTCGAGCTAAATCACGTCAGCGATCCGGCAGGAGGCGATAAAGTGCAATTTCTCGTCGTCGGTGCAAAAGGCCCGGAAGGGCAGGCCTGCGACTTCACCACCGTTCGCGTTTATACCTGGAACTTACGCAAGGAGCGCTACGAAACCGCCTTCATCGAAAATAATCTATGCGGTGAATTGCCCGTGCGCGTCGGAAGAAGTCCGAAAGACGAGCCGGAATTCCGCTTCCGCCAGAAGGGTTCCAACCAGGGCGAACGCGTCTATCGCTTGATGCAAACGGTCGTGCGCCGCATTCGCGAACCAGGCGAATCCGCAAAAAAGCCCAGCCGGGCCGCGAATTCATCGGTAAAATAGCCGCCCGCGCAATCGAAGCGTGCGGGTTTTTCCTCAATTTCAGTTGACGGAGAGGATTCCAAGAATGACGCTGCACATCTGCGAAGCCGAAGTGCGCTCCCTGCTCACCATGCCGCTGGCCATCGAGGCTGTCGAAACAATTTCGCAGAAGCAGGCTACCGGCGAAGTCGTCGTGCACCCGCGACGCCGTTTCGAACTTCCCGGCGGTGGTTTTTTTCACTACATGGCTGCCGCGGATTTTTCTGCCGGCTACGTCGCGATGAAGCAGTACACCTTCGTCAACGGCAAACTCCGCTTTCTCGTTCCGCTGTATGAAATGAGATCCGGCGAACTGCTCGCGCTTATTGAAGCCGACTTCATGGGCCAGCTTCGCACGGGCGCAGCATCCGGAGTGGCGACCAAATTTCTCGCGCGCCAGAATAGCCGCGTCGCAGCCATAGTTGGTTCCGGCGGTCAGGCGCGCACCCAGCTTGAGGCCATGGCGCAAGTGCGCAAGCTGCAATTGGCTCGCGTCTATTCGCGCAACACCAAGAAGCGCGAAGGATTTGCCAAGGAGATGACCGAGCGCCTCGGCTTTCCCGTCGAAGGCGCCGCTTCCACGAGCGACGCCGTTCGCGGCGCGGACATCGTTTGCACAGCCACCACAACATCGAATCCCGTTGTCTTCGGCGCGGATCTGGCTCCCGCCGTGCATATCAACGCCATCGGCGCGAATCACTCGCACAAACGCGAGCTGGACGAAGATGCGGTCGAGAGCGCCGACGTCATCGTCGTCGATTCCATCGAGCAAGCGCGCCAGGAGGCCGGCGATCTGATTATCGCGTTCGCGGGCGACGAGATTTGCTGGACCGGCGTCAAAAAACTTTGCGATGTCGTCGCCGGGAAAACGTCGGGCCGTACCAGCGACGCCGAAGTCACGTTTTTCAAATCGAATGGAATTGCTTCTTGGGATTTAGCTGCGGCGATGAAAGTCTATGCGCTCGCCAAAGAAAAAGGCCTCGGCCGCAATTTCCCCCTCTGGACCGAGGCTCATTAGCTGCTCCGCTTTTTCGTAACATCCTAACTTTCTTACTTCGCCGCTCTGTTCCTCATCCGCGTCACGCGTGCGTTCGCAATCGCCGCTTCAGCGTTCCGTGCAGTCTCGTGTGCACTTCTCCCGGCAACTCTGGCGCTTCGCTCTCAATAAAAAACTCAATCGTTTTTTTCGTCTGCAACACCACCAGGTTGCACTCCTCGCACTCCTTGAAGTGCGCTTCCAGTTCGTGCTTCACCGTGGCGTCGAGATGCCCGTCCAGGAAGTCCGAAATCTCGCGGATGGCTTCTTTACACTTCAATTCGCACCGCCCTGCCGGAAGTATTTTGCCAGTTTGTCGCGCAGTTTCAATCGTGCGCGCAGAAGTCGCGATTTCACCGCCGGCACGGAAATTCCGACGGCCGCTGCCGTCTCTTCCGTGGAAAGTTCCTCCATGTCACGCAGCACAAACACAATGCGATAGTCGGGCTCCAGTTCTTCAATCACGCGCGAAAGAATATTCTTCATCTCCGTTTGCGCGAAGCGCTGCTCGGGACTCGGACCCCAGTCCTCGACTTCTCGCGGCATCAAATCTTCTTCGCCCTGCACCGGTTCGTCCAGCGAGAACTGGTTAGGCCGGCGCTTGCGCAGCCGCATGAGCGCTTCGTTCGCAGCGATGCGCACCAGCCAAGTATAAAATCGGGAATCGCCTTGAAAATCCTTCAAGTGGGAATACGATTTGAGGAACGCGTCCTGCATCGCGTCTTCCGCGTCTTCGCGATTTTGCGTGATGTTCAGCGTCAGGCGGAAGATTTTTCGCTCGTAGCGGTTCACCAGCTCTTCGAACGCCGAAAGGTCGCCCTTCTTCGCGGCGGCCACGAGCAGGTGCTCGTCTTCGCGCGCAATTGTCGAAGGCAGCCGATGTGGTTTTGCCGTGCTCACGTGTTTTTGCAGGAACGCCACTGGCCCTGCTGCAATCCTCTCCGTCATTACGTTAGCACAAAGCACGAATGCGATTCCTTCGGAACCGAACTTCACCAGACTTTAAAAATCGGAACAACCCGCCGCTTCTACCTGGAGTGCGTCTGCTCTCCAATTTGGATGACGCAAGATACCGTACAGATTCAGGAATTTCCGGGATTTTCCTTCTGGCACTTCTCTGCGAAAATAGGCAAAACTAGGACCATGAAGACCCTGCCCGACCATCTCCGTAGAGGCATGAAACTCGTCATCGTCGGCTGCAATCCCAGCGAGTCTTCCGTCCGCGTTGGCCACTATTACGCCGGCCGCACCAACCAGTTCTGGCCCATGCTCTTTGAGAGCGGCGTGGTGCCCGAGCCGTTCGATTACCACGACGACAAGCGTGTCATCGAATTCGGCATCGGACTCACCGATCTCGTCAAGCGCCCAACCAAGGGCGTTGAAGAGTTGACGCGCGAGGATTTTGCTGAAGGCCGCATTGTGCTCTCGCAAAGGCTGGAAGAAACTGCGCCGCAAGTCGTGGCCTTCAACGGGAAAATCACTTACGAGCAGTTCGCGCAGCGCAAATGCAAGTTCGGAATTCAAAAAGAATTGCTGTATGGTGCAAAAGTCTACGTTCTGCCCTCCACCAGCGGGCAAAACGCGCAGGGCCGCAGCGAGAAATTGAAGCATTTCCGAAAACTTGCCCAGCTCGTTTCGAAAACCATGCGTGAAAAGGATTCCCGCCCGCAATAGTACGGAGGCGTTTATGAGCAACGCACCGCAACCCGCTTCGGAAGCGCCAGTCCTTCTCGAGGCCCGTCACGAGGGCATCGCAACCCTCGTGATGAATAGGCCGGACAAACTTAATGCGCTGAGCGGCGCGCTTTCGACCGCGCTAAATGAGGCGATGGCGCGCATCGCGGAAGATACGTCTGTCCGCGTCGTGGTGCTGACCGGAGCGGGCCGCGCGTTCTGCTCCGGAGGCGATCTCGGAGCCATCGGAAAAGGTCGCGAGCGCAATGAAACCGCGGAACTCGAACCAATTCTGCGCGCGGGTATGCAGGCGGTCTTGAAAATGCGCCTGATGCCGCAGCCGGTCATCGCTGCCGTGAATGGTCCAGCGGCCGGAGCGGGAATGAATATTGCGCTCGCGGCGGACATTCGCATTGCCGCCGATGGAGCTTCGTTCGGCCAAACGTTTTCGCGTGTTGGACTTTTCCCAGATTACGGCGGGACGTATTTTCTCCCGGAGCTCGTCGGGCCTTCCGTTGCGGCAGAGCTGTTCTACACGGGAGAAATGATTGACGCGCCGGCTGCGCTGAAGCTCGGAATCGTGAATCGCGTTGTTCCCGCCGCGCAGCTCGAAGCGGAAGTAAAATCGCTGGCGCAGAAAATTGCGCAGGGGCCGCCGATGGCCATTCGCGCGATCAAGAATGTCTTGTTTGGAGAAAGCAAAGCAGAGTTGGTGAAGGCGCTCGATCACGAAGTCCAGCAACAGATGAAGTGTTTCTATTCCGCCGATTGCAGCGAAGGGATTCGCGCCTTCTTCGAAAAACGCCCGCCAAAATTTCAAGGCCACTAAAATCCACGGGATTGGTTCACCGGAATAGGCGCCTGTCATTCCTCGCGGCGTTCCGCCACGAGGAATTCGCTTGATTCGTCTGGAATAATTTCAAAAAGTTCCAATCTCTGAGAGAATCTCCCATGTTTCGAGGAGATATGTGAGCGCATTTGTTCAAGTCAGGCTGGAGAATCGCACCGCGTGGGTCACGCTCAATCGGCCGCCGCTGAATATCCTGAATATCGAAATGATGCGCGAGCTTGACGCCGCGCTGAAAAGAGTCCTCAAGAAATGCGATTTTCTCGTACTGAAAGGCGAGGGAGCGAAAGGATTTTCGGCCGGTGCGGACGTTGCCGATCACACTCCGAAGCGCGTCGGCAAAATGCTGAAGGCGTTCCACGCAATTTTTCGGCGACTCGCGGTGGTGGATTGCACGACGGTCGCTGTGGTTCATGGCGTTTGCCTCGGCGGAGGCATGGAGCTGGCGACGTTTTGTGATTTCGTGGTCGCCGCGGGCACCGCGGAATTTGGACAGCCGGAGATCAAGCTGGGCTGCTTTCCTCCGGTGGCAATGGTGACGCTTCCGGATTTAGTGGGACTGCGCGCCGCGACGGATATCATCCTTACGGGCCGACAATTTGGCGCCCCCGAAGCGCAACTGTATCGCCTGGTGGCGCGCGTCGTGCCGGACGAAAAACTCGGAGATGCCACGAACGAATTGCTCGCGGAGTTGCGACAGCTCAGTCCGGCCGTGCTGCGGCTGACGCGGCGGACGCTGTGGCGCTTGCACGCGACGGAATTCTCGAAGCGCCTCGCGGAAATGGAACGGCTGTACTTGACGAAACTCATGAAATACAAAGACGCACAGGAAGGCGTCCGCGCATTTCTCGACAAACGGCCGCCGGTCTGGGAAGGGTCCTGATGGACGATTTGCAAATTTCCGTGCAGGAAGTGAACGCGCGGATCGCGCGCGGCGAGAAGCTGCTCCTCGTGGATGTGCGCGAGCCGTGGGAGTTTGCGTTGTGTAAACTTCCCGGAGCGACGCTGATTCCGCTCGGCTCGTTGCCCGCGAATCTCAACGCGCTGCTCGATTCCGACGTCGTGATTTGCTACTGCCATCACGGCATGCGTAGCCTGGACGCAGCGGTATGGCTGCGCCAGCAAGGCGTGGAGAGCGCGAAATCCATGGCCGGCGGCATCGAGCGCTGGTCGGCGGAAATTGATCCAGGCGTGCCGCGCTATTGACCGCGCGAGAGGAAATGCGATGCCGAAAGCAAAGCTGCGATTTCTGAACAAACCGACTTGAACGACCTGCCGCAAAGCAAGAAGTTTCTTGCTCGAAAAAGGAGTGGAACTGGAGTCGCGCAGCCTGGATGGCGAGCCGCTGAGCGAAGCGGAACTCGACCAGCTGATCGGCGCGCGCGATTACAAAGAATTTCTGAATACCCGCAATGAAATGTATCGCGACAAGAATATGAAAGAGAAACCGCCGTCACGCGCGGAAGCGATCAAGCTCATGGCGAACAATCCGAATCTCATTCGACGCCCTATTGTGATTCGCGGCGGCGAGATGGTGCTGGGGTTCGATGAAGCCGCATACGAAAAGCTTTTGAAATGAAGCGGTGCCAGAGCACGTTCGAACGCAGGATTCCGGTTTGAAAATCGAGACGATTGCGGTTATCGGGGCTGGTGAATTAGGGCGCGAGATGGCTCGCTTCGCGCTGCGCGCCGGCTACCGCGTCATCCTGGAAGACATGTCCGAAACGATTCTAGAGAAAGCGATCTTGGCGATCCGAGAGAGTCTTGCGGAGGACGTTTTGGCAACGCGAATCAGTGCGGCAAGTCTTGCGAAGGCACTGCTGCGGCTAACGACTGTAAATTGTGTGAAAGATGCCGTGCGCGAGGTGGATTTCATCATCGAGACAGTTGCGGATGAAATGGAAATGAAACTCGAGCTGTTTACGATTTTCGACAAATTTGCCAAGCCGGGAGCGATTCTCGCAAGTACGACGCAATCGCTGGCGATTGACGACCTCGCGGACATGACGTTCTGTGCGGAGCGATGCGTGGGAGTGCGATTCTTGCGCGGAGCGGAAAACGAGCGGCTACTGGAGCTTGTGCGAGGCCGCGCCACATCGGGCGAAACGATCGAAGAATGCCGCGAAGTCGCACGAAGAATGGGCTTGCGAGCGATCGAGTTGCGCGACGATCATGCTGGAAGAAGCTGCGCGACATCGGCAGAGTGACACACCGGTTGAGAGGATTTATTTCGTGCTGTTCGATGCTGCGGCGGCAGGGGTGTTCGCGCAGACTTGGAAGCGGACGCAAGAACGGGACGCGAAGTCAACAAACGCACTCTGCGAATTTGTGCGGTTCACGCGCTTTATTCTTGACGCGGTCTCAACTTCAATTCGGAACGCTCACACCCGCGCGGAAAGACATTTCGCGCGACTTAATCAGAGGCCATGGATATGGGATCGGATTGGGGCGTGGACGGAGTTTCAGACGGGGGCGCGGGCCGTTCTGGTCTGGGGACGGCCTTAAGGATGAGCGGCTTGGGGAGAATGGACTCGAGGAGATGCTTGGCGTTGGCAAGGCGGCCGGCGGATTCGGCGGTATCGGGGAGTCCGGGGATGCAGAGGACAAAAGCATCGACGGATTTTTCGGAGCGGAGGCCGACGGGGGATTCGATTCCGGATTTGCGCAGAGCGCGAGCGAGGCGGAGTACGCCCGCGAGAGTACGAACGAGAAGCTGCTGCTCTTCGGAAAGTTTGGCGAATCCGTTTTTGAGTTTTGGTTCGGCTCCGCGCTGAAAGCGAACGGCCCAGGTGAGGACATCCCACTGGTCGGCGGACCAATTCGGCGGTAGAGGAAGAGCGCCGAGGAATTTGCGGACGGATTTTGGAGAGAGGCGGTGGCCGTTCCAAGTGCCAACGCCATGCAGAAGGGCGGCGGATTCAAAGATGCGGCGAGCCGCGGCGTCGACGAAGGTCGGAGCAGCGGAAAGACGGCGAAGAATGTCGAAGATGCGGAGGGCGAGGCGCGATTCCTGCGAAGTGCGCGATGCGTGAACGTCGGCGGCGCGGGCGGTGGAGCGAAGACGAGCCGTGGCGGCGAGTTCCAGCCGCTCGCCGTGGGGAAGGTTGTGGCGCCACTCGTTCCAAAGGCTGGTGCGCCCGAGGGTCAGCTGGCGGTAGGTTTCGACGCGGTCATGGCGCTCGCGGCCGATTTTGTGGAGCCAGTATTCGACGGACTCGACGGGAGCTTCGATTTCGCGGATTTTCTGAGCGAGGACGTCGAGGTCGTGGATGTCACCGAGCAGGTCCTGAAGGCGCTTGAGGTTTTTGATCCAGGCCGCGGTGTGTTCGGGGAGGAAGCCTTCGACAGTATAACGAAATTTCTTAAGCCCGATGCGGAGTGCGTGCCAGGCTTTGGGCTTTTCTGATCGAAGCGCCCGGTGATGAAGGTCCTTGGCTTCGTCGAAGCGTTCGAGGGCCAGGCATTCGGCGCCAAGGCCGCCGATGGGAACGAACCGGATGCGACGGCGAACCGCGCGGTCGAGGCTGACCCACCTGCGCTCGTCAAACTTGGCGGCGACGCGGAGAGCCGCTTCGGTACGTTCCTTTACGCCGGATTGCAGGATGGCGAGCAACTGCGGGCCGAGGGAATCGTTTTCCGACGCGAGCTTTTTTATCCACTCTTCCATGACTTGCGCATCGCGAACGGCGCCGAGGGCTCGGAAGATTTTGCGGGCAACTTTGCGGACCTGCGGCCAGGAGGGATCGGGATCGACCTCCTGCATGACCGCAGCGAGGGAGCGACAGCGGCGAATGGCGACGCGCAGATCGTGGACCGTATCGGTTTCGGGAGCAGAGCGGAGAGTATGGAGCTCGACGATGACCCGACGCGTCCAGTACGAGAGGGCGCGGTGTTCAGTACGCGGGCCTGGAAGATGCGGGACAGCAAAAGGTGACCGCGCAGCGGCCACAGCCGTAGCCATAAGAAGCCTCGAAAGCCGTTCGAACGCCGCGGCGGGCGCGCAGCCCCTGTCGAACGGAGGGGCTATAGAGTAGCTCTAGGACGAAGGTGCGTCCAGACGAGGGCCTGTGGAAAAAGTTCGGGGAGCATGCGGGCGAGAAGGAGGCCCGCGAGGAGGCACAAAAAGGCCGCAACTAGGAAAACGCGGGACGGGTCGGGGTGGCCAAGACGAATCATGGCGTATTGCGCGACTGGCTGGAGAGCGACGCCGACGAACGAGAGGAGGTTGGCGACGGCGATGGCGCGGCCTTTTTCCTGGGATTTGGGGCGCTGCTGGATGAGGGCGTTGACGGGGACCACGAAGAAACCGCCGGCGACACCAAGAAGCGCGAGTTGGATGAGCACGGCGAGGTAGGAAATTCCGGGCCGGGCGAGGAGGGCGGCCATAAGAAGAATACCGGCAAGGCCGGGAAGAATCATGCCAATCTGAATTTTCTTCCCGGAAATAAATCCGGCGAGGAAGCTGCCGACGCCGATTCCAAGGCTGAGGGATGCGAGGAGATAGCTTGAATGCTTGTCGTCCACGCGAAGGATGTCGGTGGAGTAGAGGACGATGTTGAGCAGGATGAGAGAGCCGAGGAACCAGAAGAAGGTGTTGGCGACGACGGCGGTCCAAAGAGTCGAATCGGAGCGCATGCGACGGATCTCGGAGAAGAACTCGCCGGGCACGTCCCAGTCAAAACGGCGCGCGGGATCGGCGGCGGGGACTTTGCTGATGCTAAAGGAAACGAACAGGCCGAGGATGGTGAGTCCGAGGAAGATGAATCCGGAGAAGAACTGGCGGCCATGAAAGGTTTGCGCGAGAAAGCCGCCTGCGAGGGCAGCGATGATGGCGGCGAGGAGCGTGGTGAGTTCGATGATGCCGTTGCCCCAACTGAGTTTTGAGAGGGGAAGGAGTTCGGGCAGAAGGCCGTATTTGGTGGGCCCGAAGATTGCGCCCTGGGTGCAGGCGAGGAAGAGCGCGACGCCCGCGATGTCGAGGCGGTTGGCGGCAAGGGCAAACGTGGCAAGGGACATGACGCAGAACTCGAAGAGTTTGGTGTAAATGGTGACGCTGCGTTTGCTGTACCGATCGGCTAAATAACCGCCAGGGATGGAGAAGAGAAGAAAGGGAACGGCGAAGAGCAGCGGAACGATGAGGACGAACCAGAAATCGCGCTCCTCTTTGGACAACGCTTGATTGAGGACGAGGAAACCGACCAGCCATTTGAGGGCGTTATCGGAGAAGGCGCCTTGGAACTGCACGGCGATCAGGGCCCAAAAACCGACGAGGGAACGCGGTTCTTCTTCGGAGAGGGGAGCAGAAGCGCTGGGTGGAGAAGACATGAGCGAGCGAAGTTTAAAGAACTGAAAGGAAATAAGGAAGCAAGGCAGGAAGAAAGTACGGGCGATTCCGAGCGTGAACACGGGATCTCGTTCGTGATTGAATGGAGGATGACGCGACTGCATGCGAGTGGATCGCGGCGCGCGCGTCCAAGGGGCTCAGGATGAGATTGAAGTTGCCGGAGCGGGATTTTGGAGCGTACTTGTTTGATTGCGACGGGACGATTGCGGATTCGATGCCGCTGCATTTTGTGGCTTGGCGGAAACTATTGGTAGAGTACGGGTGCGAGTTCGAGGAGGAGACGTTTTACTCGCTGGGTGGAATGCCGACACGAGAGATTGTCGCGCGGCTAAATTTGCAGCAAGGACTGCGAATGCCCGTGGAGGAGGTTTGCACGCGGAAGGAACGGCTGTATCTCGAGATGTTGCCGGAATTAGTGGCGGTCCCGGAAATTCTGGAGCATATCGAGCAGCAATACGGAAAGATTCCGTTCGCTGTGGTCTCGGGGAGTACAAGAGATTCGGTTGTGGCGTCGTTGACTACACTGAAGTTGCTGGAGCGTTTCGAGACACTGGTGTGCGCGGGAGAATACAAAAAGGGGAAACCGGATCCGGAGCCGTTTTTGCTTGCTGCAAGCAGGCTCAGAGTAGCGGCGAAGGATTGTCTGGTGTTTGAAGACACGGAAATGGGAATCGCGGCGGCAAAAGCGGCGGGAATGGGCTGGGTGCGAGTGCCGTCGCCGACCGAGAGGCAAGCCGCGCACGAGAAAATCGTTCGCGAGCGAAAAAAGGCGTAGCGGCGGACTGCGGTGCCGTGCCTTGAGTGCGAAGCAGGGGCGTGCTATTTTCAGTTGTTGTGCCCGGAGTGGCGGAACTGGCAGACGCGCTGGACTCAAAATCCAGTGGTACTTAGTACCGTGTGGGTTCGACCCCCTCCTCCGGGACCAGTGAACTTCCACAGATATTCCAAAATGCGAGTTGCTCAGTGCGTTTCGTGAAAATGTGGAATGTGGCATTCGTGTTGGCTCCGGTTTTGCATGGGCGCACGCAGGGAAGATGCGCAGCAAAGACAGAATAGAGATGAGACGCGCATAAACACTGAAGAAATCGCAGATGCCGGGGAACGCTGGGCTGGCGCATGCGCGCTTGTTCGCGCGGCGCGAGCGATATAAGACGGCGACAAAATCTTCCGGTGCTCGGAGTGATCGCCGCTCCTTTACGTCATCGGCGGCGGGTACATTTTGTGGCATGACGTTGTACAATCCCCACCTCTGCGCGGGGGGTGTAAGTCAAATATGGCAAATCCGGGGCAACATTTCGTGGCAGTGATTGGCGGTGCGATTTCCGGCTCGGTGGCGGCGGAGATCCTGGCGGATAACGGAATTCGCGTGGCGGTGTTCGAACAGAACACACGGCCCTACGGCAAGATCGAAGATGGCTTGCCCCGCTGGCACGTCGAGCAGCGCAAAGAGGAATACGGCCGCATAGACGCGCGCATGAAGAAGCCGAATGTCTATTTCATCCCCTCCACGAAGCTCGGCCGCGATTTCGATCTTGCGCAACTCTTCTCCTGGGGATTTTCCGCTGTCATTCTCGCCAATGGCGCCTGGCGCGACCGCGAATTGGGAGTGCCAGGCGAGGAAAAGTTCGTAGATAAAGGCCTTCTGTACCAGAATCCGTTCATCTACTGGTACAACCACAAAAACGAGAAGGAGTATAGCGGGCCGCGTTATGAGACGCCCGATGAAGCCGTGGTAGTGGGAGGCGGGCTGGCGTCTATTGACGTGGTGAAGGTACTGCAGCTTGAAAATTACGAGCGAGCCCTGAAGGCGCGCGGCATTCAGACGAACATGCACGAACTGGAGAAGGGCGTTCCGAACGTGTGCAAGGCGCACGGCATCAAGCCGGAAGATTTGGGCGTGAAAGGCTGCCTCTTAATTTACCGGCGCCGCGAGCAGGACATGCCGCTCGCGCAGCCGCCCGACAATGCCACGCCGGAGCAGGTCGCAAAAACGGAAATGGTCCGGCAGAAAATGCTGCGGCTGGCGCGCGAAAAGTACTTGTTCCGCTTCCAGGACCGCAGGCTGACCACGGGAATTGTCGCGGAAAATGGCAGGCTCGTCGGACTTAAGGTGGCCGAGACGAAAGTTGAGGGCCGCAAGGCCGAACCAATTCCAGGCTCGGAGCACGAATTGCGCGCGCCGCTCGTGATCTCGTCGATCGGTTCGGTACCGGAAAAGCTTCCGGGCATAAATATGCAAGGGGAATACTACACTTTTACCGGCAAGGAAGTGCCGCGGTACACGCCGATGGAGCGCGTGTTCGGCGTTGGAAACGTGGTGACGGGACAAGGAAACATCCGCGTTTCGTTGGTGCACAGCCAGAAAGTGACGAAGCGCGTTGTGGACAGCATGAAGGGTAGCGATGGTACCGCAGCTGCCGAAAAGAATGTCGCGACTGCGGTCGGCGCGATCGAGAAGCAGATCGCGGCGATTCCGCCGCTTTCAGATAATCAGCTAGCCGCGGTGGAGCGTCAAGTGCATGCACTGCAACACAAGGCGGGCTTCACGTCCGATTACGACGCGTGGATCGCCAAAGTTACGCCACCGGATTTGGAGTAGTAAGACCGTTCGGATTAGTGGCTTGGCAGGTTTTGGAATTGGCTGCGATTTTCGAAGTGTCAGAAAAACAGTAATTTTCCCCTAAAGTGTCGTCTGCAAATTTACGTGTGCTGCGCGCCGCGAACGGAAGCCGTGTGCGCGGCGCAGGAGGTCGATTTTGGAAACTGTGTCGGCTACTGACAAGTCTAAGCGGTCGGAGATTCGAGGCTGAGATCGAGAATGCCAGTGAGGGCGGCGGGATCTTCGCTGTGATTAAGGACGAAGCGGAACCGCCGGGCGAGTTTTAGCATGGCCTGATTTTCGGAAAGGATGGTGGCGACGACGCGGCCGATATTCTCGTGGCGGGCGACGTCAATGAGGCGGGAGAGAATCTCGGCGCCGATACCGGCGGCCTGATGGCGGTCAGTGACGAGGATGCCGAGTTCGGCATCGCGCGGATTTTCTTGACGTTTCAGGCGGCCGATGCCGAGCAGTTCCTGCTGGCCGGTTTCTGGGGAACGACGTTCGGCGACGAGAGCGATTTCGCGGTCATAATCGATAAAGCATTTGCGAATTAGGCGTTCGTGCGCGATGCGGGAATCGAGCTTCTGCATGTGAAAGAAACGAGAGCGGACGGATTCGTCGGAAAGGTTAGAGTGGAAATCGATCATGAGTGGCTCGTCCTCGGGGCGTATAGGGCGAATCGTGACGTCGCTGCCGTCTTTCATAGACCAGCGAAAGGTGTACTGCGAGGGATAGGGACGAATTGGAGAACGCGGGAGCTGATCGTCCTTAACTTCGGGGCCGAAGAGCAGAACGCGAGCGTCGAGGGAGACGAGACCTTCGGGGGAAGCGAGCAGCGGATTGATATCAATTTCGCGGATGCGCGGCTGTTCGACGACGAGCAAGCTGAAGCGAACAAGAAGAGTTTCGAGAGCGGCGACGTCGATAGAGGCACGGCCGCGAACGCCCTGGAGGGCGCCGAAGATTTTGGTCTGCTCGACGAGGCGGCGAGCCAAAGTGGTGTTGAGCGGCGGAAGCGCGAGGGCGCGATCGCGGTAAACTTCGACGAGCTGGCCGCCGGAGCCGAACAGCAGAACCGGGCCGAATTGTGAGTCTACGCTGCTGCCGAGTATGAGTTCGTAGCCCTGCAGGCGGATCATTGGCTGGACGGTTACGCCGAGGAACGCGTCGGCACCTTTTTTGGCAACGACGGAAGACTGAATGGCGCGATAGGCGTCGCGAACTTGTTCGGGAGTGTCGAGGTTGAGCTTCACACCTTCGACTTCCGTTTTGTGAGTGACACTTTCGGAATGCAGTTTAAGCACCACGGGAAAGCGAATTTCTTTGGCTTTGTCCACGGCCTCTTCGGCGTCGTGTGCGAGCAGCGTGGGGACGGTAGGAATACCGTAGAGCTGAAGCATTTCCTTCGATTCAATCTCGGAAAGCAAAGTTCGACCGGAAGCCGAGGCGCGCTCGAGCAGGGAGCGGACTCTTTCGCGGCGAGCGACGCGATCGCCGAGATCGTCGGCCACGAAGGGCGTTTCGTAGAGGGCGCGGAGGTTGCGCGTGTAACGCCACATGGATTCAAAAATGCGCGCGGCCGTATCGGGATACGAAAACGTGGGAATGCCAGCGTTGTTGAGGAGCTCGACGCCGGGAGCCACGGCTTGTCCGCCCATCCAACTGGCGAGGAGAGGCTTGCTATGGGCCTTGGCGTAGGGTTGGAGTCGTTCAGCGACGCGCGCGGGATCGGTCATTCCCTGCGGGGCGAGGATGGCGAGGAGGCCGTCGCTGTTGGGATCCTGAATGGCGATTTCGATGGCGCGGGCGTAGCGATCGGGATCGGCGTCGCCGAGGATGTCAATGGGATTGGCGTGGCTCCAATGCGCGGGGAGGATGGCGTTAAGCGCGGATTGCGTAGTGTCGGAAAGGGGAGCGAGCGCACCGCCCTGGGCGATAAGGGCGTCCGTTGCGAGCACGCCGGGGCCGCCGGCGTTGGTGAGAATCATCAGGCGATTTCCGCGAGGGCGAGGCTGTTTGCCGAGAGCTTCGGCGAGATGAAAGATGTCGGAAATGGATTGCACGCGAAGGACACCGCAGCGCTGGAAGGCGGCGTCGTAGACCTCGTCGCTGCCGGTGAGCGCGCCGGTATGCGAGGCAGCGGCGCGAGAAGCGGCTTCGGTGCGGCCAGCCTTGATGACGATGATGGGCTTGGTGAAGGAGACTTCACGAGCGGCGGAGAGAAAAGCGCGCGCGTCGCCGATGGATTCCATGTAGAGGAGGATGCTCTGCGTCTTGGAATCCTCGCCGAAGTAAGTGAGCAAGTCGCCCCAGCCAACGTCGAGCATGGAACCGGTGGATACGATGGCGCTGAAGCCGACCTTTTCCGTGAGGCTCCAATCGAGAATGGCCGTGAGAAGCGCGCCACTCTGGCTAAAGAAAGCGACGTTGCCGGGCCGGAGGATGTCGTGAGCGAACGTGGCGTTGAGGCCGGCCCAGGGATTCATCAAGCCAAGGCAATTGGGGCCAATCAAGCGGGTGTGGCTCCCGCGGAGAGTTTGCTGGATTTGCTGCTCGAGGGCGACGCCAGCGGCGCCTTTTTCCTTGAAACCGGCGGAGATGACAACCAGCGATTTGGTGTTGGCCTTTACGCATTCGGCGACGAGCGCAGGGACTGTGGGAGCGGGAGTGACAATGACCGCGAGATCCACTGGTTCAGGAACAGCGCTGATGGAAGGGAAGCACGGTCTGCCGAGTAATTCCTTGCGGGCGGGATTTACGGGGAAGACTTTGCCCTTGTAGTCTCCGGAAAGCAGATTGGAGATGACGGTGCGTCCAACACTCCCTTCGCGGTCCGTGGCGCCAATGACCGCGACGGATGCGGGCGAGAAGAAGTAACTTAGCGCGGAACGGTCGCCGCCCGCGGTAATTGAGCTCACGAGAACCTCGCCACGACCTTTAGTTAAATCATCTGCTTTCACGGCCGGCGATTCCAGGTCTACGTCGAAAATGTTTTCTATGATTAAAAGTCTTTTAACACTCCCCCGGGAAAAGCGACACGGACGGCATTCAAAACGACGGCGAGATCAATCAATTCCTGAGCCACGGCTCCGCCAATCGGCGGTAGAAGGCCGAAAGCAGCGAAGAGCATTCCGGCTGTGCTGAGGACCATGCCGCCAATCGCGCTTTCCAGGGCAATGCGGCGCATGCGATGGCCGATGTGCATTAGTTCATCCACTTTGCCGAAAGAGCGCTCCAGAACGACAGCGTCGGCGGCTTCCGAAGTGATGTCACTTTCATGGCCAAAGGCCACGCCAACGGTGGCCGCTTGCATGGCGGGAGCGTCGTTGATGCCGTCGCCGACGAAGACGGTTTTCTGTTTGGCAGTTTCGGAGCGAACCAGCGCGACTTTTTCTTCGGGACTCTTTGCGCCATAGGCGATATGAATGCCCACTTTGGCCGCGAGGGCCTGCACTTCGGCCTCGCGGTCGCCGGAAACGAGCATCATTTTCGTGACGTTGTGATGCGGTGAGAGGTGGCCGAGAAAGGCACGGCTATCGCTGCGCGGAGAATCGTCAAAGCGAAAGAGAGCGGCAAAGGAGCCGTTGAAGAAAACAAGGCATTCCAGGCCCGGCTGGACTGGCGGGAGTATTGCGGGATCCACGAAGGACTGCCGGCGGCCAGTGACGAGGATTTCGAGGCCATCCACGCGTCCGCGCAGGCCTTCGCCAGGCCGCTCACTGACTTGCGAAACCGCCGGAAGAGCGCAGCCCAGACGGGTAGCGTGCTCAAGGACGGCGAGAGCCAGCGGATGCTTGGAATAGCGCTCAAGACTGGCCGCAGCGGCGACAACTTGCGGTTCCGAGAATCCGGAGGCGCAGACGATTTGCGTGAGGACCGGTTTGCCGTAAGTCAGAGTGCCGGTCTTGTCGAAAATGAACGTGCGGCACGAATCGATCTGCTCGAGAATGGCGGGATTTTTGATAATGATGCCGCGACGCGCGGAAAGAGAAACCGCGCCAATGACAGCGACAGGAATGCCGATGAGCAGCGGGCACGGCGTGGCGACGACGAGGACGGCGAGAAAACGGCCGATGTCGCCGCTAAGAAACCAGGCGATGATGGCGATGCCGAGAGCGACGGGAGTGAACCAGGATCCGAGAATATCTCCGAGGCGGCGCAGGCGCGGACGACGCTGCTGGGTTTCTTCCATCACGCGCATGATGGCGGCGTAGCGCGAGTCCTTTGGAAGTTTTTCCGCGCGGACGGTTAAGAGCGACTCGCCGTTCAAGGCGCCGGAGAGGACTTGCGCGCCGGGCACTTTGGCAATTTCGAAGGGTTCGCCGGTTAGATAAGCTTCGTTCATCGAACCCTGGCCTTCGACGACGACACCGTCCACGGGGCAGATTTCGTGAGGGAACACCACGAGGACATCACCAATTTGAATGTCGGAGAGGGCGATGTCGGTGAAGCCGTCCTCTTTTTTGCGGCGTGCGACGCTGGGCATGCGCTTGGCGAGAGCGTCGAGAACGCGGGAGGCGCGGCGAGTGGCGAATTCCTCGAGCGCGGTCCCGCCAGAGAGCATGAGGACAACGATGGTAGCGACCAGGAATTCCTGAAGAAGAGCGGCCGTAACAATCGAGATACCGGCGAGAAAATCGGAGCCGAAGTCGCGCTGCCAAAGCTTCTTCGAGAGAAGTATGACGAGTGGACCACCACCGAATAAGAGAGCGGCGTAAAGAGGAAGATCGCGGATGAGCGTGTGGGTCGGGAATGCAATGCGGATGGACAAGTTTAGAAAGATGGCAACGGTTGCCACGATCGCAACGCGCTTGGAACCGTCAGACGAAGTTTCGGCTGAGGTGGGTGCCTTCGCTACAGGCGGTTGCAGAGCTTGTGCGGCACTCAGATCTGCGGCAGGTTTCGACACAACATAATGTTACAGAGGCAATAGAAGAATCCCTGCGATTTCCGTCACGGCAACCGGTGACGCGCATCACAGATGCCGGCGCGCCAGCCAGCAAGAATCGGTGCGAGGGAGGTGCTAGTCATGCCAACCGTCGCTGCTGCAACGCGCACGCGATTTGAAAATATTCTATTTGCCACGGATTTTTCGGATGCAGCCGCCCAGGCCGTTCCATACGTCAAGAGCATCGGCAAGCACTACCAATCAAATATCGTCGCACTGCACGTCCGGCCGCCCATTGTGAGCCCGATGACGCAGTTAAGCACCTGGCCGATCGACGTCGAAGCCGTCCGGAATATGGATGCGGATTTCCGCAAGGAATTGAATAGCACATTTGCCGGATTTCGCGCGGACACCGTCATAAAGGAAGGGGATGTTGTTCCAGCCGTGGAAGAAGCGATCAACAGACATCACGTAGACCTGCTCGTGATGGGTACACGAGGGCGCACCGGATTCGGAAAGCTACTGCTCGGCTCAATTGCCGAAGAAGTTTTCCGGAACGTAACTTGCCCGGTTTTGACTGTGGGGCCGCACGCTTCGGAGCGAGGTCGGTACGGAGAGTTCCGAGAGATATTGTATGCCACGGATTTCAGTACGGAATCTTGGAAAGTGGCGGCATACGCATTGTCTCTGGCGCAAGAATTTCAGGCGCGGCTGGTGCTACTCCACGTGATCGCCGAGCCGAAGCCAGGGGACTTGATTGTGTGGTCAGATGTGCAGGAATCGGCGAAGAAGATATTGCGGAGCCTCGTACCGGAAGAGGCGGAGACTTGGTGCAAGGCGGAGTTCTTCGTGGAACGAGGCGATGCCGCCGAGCACATTCTGGATCTGGCGAATCTACGAGAGTCGGACCTGATCATCCTCGGAACGCAAGCGGAGAAGGGCGTGCGCGGCGCCGCAACGCACCTGCCGATGGCGATTGCGCACAAAGTGGTATCGCGCGCGAAGTGTCCGGTGCTTACCGTACGACACGGCTAGAGTGCCACGCACTGTTTGGCGTCCAGGCGGAAGCAAGCGCGATTTGTTTGTGCATGTGAAAATAAGGCGCCCCGAAAGAACCAGCAATTCTTCCGGGGCGCTTTTTTTTACGAGCAATGTGGCGTTGCACAGCGAGCAGCTGGATTTATAACTCCGGCGGAGGCAGAGCCGTAGCGTTTAACACGAGCCCTACAAAGAGGCACGTTCCTTCTGGATTCGTGGAGAGGATTAAGAAGTGGCGACCGACGCAGCTTTGGCGCGAGGAAGGTCTCGGGTAGCTTTAGAGCAAGCCGGATCCGGCGAGCCGACTTTTACCAAGATCGCGCGGCCGCCCGCAAATTCCACGGTGTATTTGACGGAACATTTATCGCAGAGCCAAAAATGCGCAGCGTTGAGGCGACTTGATTCTGAATCAGCCTTCGTATGTGGCAGATCGATACGAAACAGGCGGCCGCAGCGGTAATCAAATTCCGCGCCGCAGTTGGCATTTGCACATTTCGGTGAAAACATTGTGAGCTCCATCTACGTATACGCCGGCGGCACGCCACCTCCGAAGTCAGCCAGGTCAAGAAAAATCTAATTGCTCTCCGCGAACTTCGCCTTCACGTGGACCTCCGAATTCTCGCCCGGGTGCTCGCGTTCCGCTTGCTCGCGCTCGAGCAAGGCGATCGTGCTCTTGAGCCAATGCGCAAAAGCGGTTTCCAATTCCTCTTGTGTGCCGTTGCGGTAGAACCAATCTATGGTTCGACCATGTTCCGCGATCGGAATGTAACGACACGGGATTCTCTGAACACGAAGATGTTCCGGAACGAACTGCAGGATCGTGCAATCGGTGCAAGGCCTCGGAGGGTGCGATGGATCAAAATTCAAGCAAGTGGGAGAGTCCTGAAAGATAAATTGAGGCCGCCACGGCGCCCTCGTGGTTTCCCGATACCCGCCCTCATCCAGGAAGCGCAATTCTTTTTTCAGAACAGTAAGCAAATCAGTTCGACTGGTAGCCATAGGAACCTTCCTCGCAAAAATTCTTGCTGGGTCCACAGACGCTTGCAGTGACTCGGATTACGGTGGTGTGTGTTGCAGATCACAGATTCGCGCTAAGCGCCTGAATTTAGGGAATTAGGAATGTCCGAGACGGCTACAAGTCCGACGGAAGGTTCGCGGGATAGTGCACGGGCAGGCGGCGCGGCGTGAACGCGGGTGTACTTGCGAGGGTAAATTCACGCCGTTATCATTGGCGGGCAGGCAGAAAAAGCGTGACGCGCGAGCCCGAGTCCCCGGAGGACCATGTCCACAGCTTCTGACGCGCTGGATTTCCGGAAGCTATTCGAAGAATCGCCGGGCTTGTACCTGGTATTGAATGCCAAGTTGATCGTAGTTGCGGCGAGTGACGCGTATTTGCGCGCCACAATGACCAAGCGCGAAGAAATCCTCGGGCGCGGCGTGTTCGAAGTGTTTCCGGACAATCCAGCGGAGGCCGGCGCGACGGGACAGCGCAACCTGCGTGCTTCGTTCGAAAGAGTGTTGCGCAACAAGGTCTCGGACACGATGGCGGTGCAGAAGTACGACATCCGCAAGTCGGCGTCGCAGGGCGGTGCTTTTGAAGAACGATTCTGGAGCCCCATCAATTCGCCCGTGCTGGATGGCGAGCAAAACGTCGCGTACATCATCCATCGCGTGGAAGACGTAACGGATTTTGTGCGCATGAAGCGCGAGGAGCCGCATGAGGAACGAGCGGCTTCGGAGTTGCAGGCCAAGGCGAATGAGATGGAATCCGACGTGTTCCTTCGGGCGCGGGAAGCGCAGGAAGCAAACCGGCGGCTGGAGATGGCGAACCAGGAATTAACGAGGAGCGAAGAGCGGTTTCGGTCGCTGGTGACGGTAGTCAAGGACTTCGCGATTTTCATGCTGGACCGCGAAGGGCGAGTAGCGACGTGGAGCGAGGGCGCGGCGCGCATCAAGGGCTATTCGCAGCACGAAATTGTCGGGGAGCATTTTTCGAAGTTTTATCCGCCGGAGGAGATTCAGAAGGGAAAGCCGGAAAACCTGCTGCAGAAAGCGGCGGCGGAAGGGCGAAGCGAGGATGAGGGCTGGCGCTTACGAAAGGATGGATCGCGTTTTTGGGCCAAAGTCGTCGTCACGGCGATACGCGACGCACATGGGGCCATACAAGGATTCTCGAAGGTTACGTTTGACCTTACGGACCGGAAGCATACCGAGGAGGCGCTACGCCGAAGCGAAGCGCACTTGCGGACGCTCTTCGAATTTTCTCCGGACGCGATTATGGTGAGCGATGCGGACGGCCGAATTACGGATGTGAATGGGCAAGTGGAACGGTTCTTCGGGTATTCCCGCGCCGAACTGCTCGGGCAATCGGTAGAGATTCTCGTTCCAGAGCGATTTCGAAACGTGCACCCGAAGCATCGGCAGAACTACGCAGAGCACGCGAAGGCGCGGCCGATGGGGATGGGCTTGGAGTTGTACGCGCGTAGGAAAGACGCCACGGAATTTCCCGTAGACATCATGCTGGGACCTATCGAGAGCCCGGAAGGGCGGCTGGTCTTAACGGTGATTCGGGATCTCTCTCAAAGGAAAGCCGCGGAAGAGGCGTTGCGCAGAAGCGAGGAGGAAAAGCGGTACCTCGAAGAAGAGCTAACCACGACGCACGGATTCGAAGAAATGGTCGGAGACAGCCCCGGACTCAAGCGGGTGTTGAAGCAGGTGGAACAGGTCGCACCGACCGATGCGACGGTTTTGATACTGGGGGAAACGGGCACAGGCAAAGAACTTATCGCGCGGGCCATTCATCGGTTAAGCCCGCGGCGGGACCGCGCGTTCGTCAAATTGAATTGCTCGGCCATTCCATCGGGTTTGCTCGAGAGCGAACTTTTCGGACACGAAAAAGGGGCCTTTACCGGGGCGATCGCGCAGAAAATCGGGCGGCTGGAGCTGGCCCACGAAGGGACATTTTTTCTGGATGAGATCGGCGACCTCCCGCTGGAGCTGCAACCAAAAATCTTGCGCGCGCTGCAAGAGAAAGAGTTCGAACGGCTGGGAAGTTTGCGAACCATACCGGTCAACGTGCGGCTCGTGGCGGCGACGAACCGGAACTTGGCGAAAATGGTCGAGGATGCGCAGTTTCGCTCGGATTTGTACTACCGGTTGAAAGTGTTTCCGGTGCAGATTCCGCCGTTGCGGGAACGCGAGGAAGACATCCCAGTGCTGGTTAGATACTTCGTCAGCGTCCACGCGCGGCAGATGAACCGCCGCATTGAAACGATTCCAGCTGGAGTGATGGAAGCGTTGCGGCGATGGCGGTGGCCCGGGAACATCCGCGAACTCGAGAATTTTTTGGAGCGCGCGGTAATCCTTTCGCCGGGGCCAGAATTGCGGGCACCGCTGGCGGAATTGCGCGCGAATGAGCCGCCGGCGGTGGCGTCGCCGACAGACTTTCACGCGAACGAGCGGGAGCACATTTTGAAAGTGCTTCGGGAGTGCAAAGGGATGATTGGCGGCACAAATGGGGCCGCAGAACGGCTAGGGCTGAGGCGGACAACGCTCAATTCGAAGATCAAAAAACTGGGAATACAGAGACGGGACTACATCTAGTCCCGAGACGATATTTCGCCTCGTCCCTAAAGGGTGATCTAGCTCACGTTTGCGCCGTGGCGACTCTGGCTTCCTACGTAAACCTTGTAAAATCAGAGGATTGCAATATTCGTCGGTGATTTAAATCACTTTGGCCAGTGAGCTGCGATACCAACTACGAGAGGCGAAAGCGCGGTTCTTAAGAGAATGCTGAGGATCTCGGTCACGGACAACGCGAACAGTTCGACAGTGAAACTCGAAGGAAAACTCACGGGACCGTGGGTCGAAGAACTTCGAAGTTGCTGGCTATCCTTGGCGCCCTCGTTAGGATCGCGGGCCTTGTGCCTGGACTTGCGCGGAGTGAGTTTTGTGGATGCGAGTGGTAATAAGCTCTTGCGTGAGATTTACCAGAAGAACAGCGCGCGTTTTCTGGCGGACACGCCGCTGACGCAGTACTTTGCGGAAACGGCAATGCAGCGACCAGAAACGATTGATGGAAAAGGAGCCTGACATGCGTGGACCATACGGTTTCGAAGCGACGGAAAGCTGCCAATCGTGCAAAGCACGAAGTAATGGCTATTTCTGCCAGTTGTCTCCGGCGGCGCTCAAGGACTTCAACGCGGTGCGCTCGACAGCGGCGTACCCAGATGGTTCGATCCTGTTTCTGGAGAAGCAGGATCCCCGCGGCGTGTTCGTGCTGTGCGCCGGGCAGGTGAAGCTCTCCATAAGTTCTAGCGCGGGAAAGACGCTGATCCTGCGCGTGGCGAAGCCGGGCGAAATATTGGGGCTGACTGCCGTGATGTCGGGGACGCCATACGAAGTCACGGCGGAGACGCTGCATCCTTGCGAGGTGGCGTTTGTTCGCCGCGAGGAATTTTTGCGGCTACTGACGAAGCATCCAGAGATGCACGAAGGCGTAGTAAGGCAACTGATGATGCTTTACACGGGAGCATGCGATCAGCTCAGGACGGTAGGGCTCTCGGCATCGGCGCCGGAAAAGCTGGCGCGTCTGCTGCTGGAATGGTCCCCGGACAGCAACCAGGTGAAAGTGCCGCTGACACACGAAGAGATCGCGGAGTTCGTCGGGACGACACGCGAGACGGTTACGAGAACGCTGAGCGACTTCAAAACCCGGAACCTGGTGACGTTGCATGGCTCGACGCTTACGATCGCGAACCGGCCGGGGCTGGAAGCGTTGAGCGGAGCGTAGAGCGGAGCGTAGAGCGCGGTTGCACCGCGAAGAAGAACTCTTAGTGCCGCAGTCGCAAGCGACGCAATGTCGGATGACGGTTAGGCGGCGGGAGCGCAGACCGTAAGAACGGGGCAAGCGGATCGCGCGATGACGCGGTGCGCGGTATTTGCCAAGTGTGTGGCGGCGAAGAGCCCCCCGCGGCCACTGACTCCCAACACAATTAAATCGGCGTTTTGGTTTTTTGCGGTTCCGAGGATGCGATCCGCAGGCTCGCCGTGCTCGACGAGCGTTTCCGTATGACTGTGGCATTCGATTTCCGGTGGAACAATATCGTGTAGGCGGTGCAGTGCCTCAGCGATGGAGATACCGTCGCGCGGCGCTCTTTTTTCGCGGCCTTCTTTCTTAATGACGTGGAGCAAGGTAAGTGCTGCGTTATTTTCCTGAGCTACCGAAACGGCGTAAGGAACTGCGGCGAGCGATTGCGGCGTAAAGTCAGACGGAAAAACCACGCGATGAAAATGTCCGTCACTAAGCGTACGTTCGTGGGCTGGGCCGACAATCATTACCGGAACACCAGACCTGCGAAGTATCTGTTCAGCGCCCGAACCGGCCAGGAGCCGTTTCAACCCGGATCGCCCATGCGTGCCGACAACGATCAGATCGATTTCGAGATCTTTGACGAATGATTCCACTGCCGTCCCAACGTCCTTGGACCGTGTTACGTTCACGGTGTGAGGGATATCGGTCAATCGCTGTTCGAGCCGTCTCATCTGCTTAGCCGCTTCGCGCTCCTGCAGCTCGAAGCCCTCGCGCGTATACTCGGGCGTCATGTAGGTCAGCGCATCGGGAACGACGACGTGCAGCGCGTGCAGCGTAGCGCCGTAGGCGCGTGCCAAGGACCGTGCACTGGGCAGGGCGGCAACCGAAGAGCGCGAAAAATCCGTTGGGTAAAGGATGTTTCGAAGAGGGATCTTCGCTGGATAGTCCATACTTCACCTCGTCCGAAGTATCAGTTTCAACTGGCACCCGAAGCTGTGACGAGAACCACAAGCACACGTGATTGCGCGCACAGGCCGCGCCACGATACTTTCTATACGCAATGAGGCACCGCTAATCGCCCGCCGCGGCAAACTAGGTCTCGCAGCTACTTGGCACGCCGCTTGAAGAACTCGACTCGGCGAAGACGCTTTTTCGCTTCTTCGAGGGTTTTGTACGGACCGCCAAGGTTCCAACCTTTGCTTGACACGGCCTGCTAGCCACGTCTTACGTGTTTGATCATCAGGAGCGCCTTCGACGAACGGCTGGTCGTCCACGATAGCTGGTCGCAAGAATGGACGGATTTATGCCGGGCATCCTGGCGCGTGAGATACACAACGTTCGGAGAGCATTCACCGCTGTTAGAACCAGGACCGGATAAAGCGGTGCAAGGAGACCCGCGGTGAAATTGGCGTAGCAGCTCTCCAAACATCGCCATCCAGACGGTAAACGCCAACTATTAGCCGCGGGCTGCGCGGAAATCAATGTTGCCAGCCCAATTCGCCGAGCATGTGCATGAAACGCGGATGGCGGCGAAGTGGGTCGAAGACGGGATCGGTTTTCAAGAAAACCATCCAGTACGAGCGCTCCGCGAGACCCTTTTCCAGCCAATCCAGAGCGGTCTCGAATTCTGCGAGGCCAATGTACACCAGTGCAACTAGGGGAGCCGGGATGTAGCGGTCCGCGGACGGAGTCGTCAATTCGCGCAGAAGCGCTCTGGCTTTGGCGGAGTCTCCGGAAACCGCATAAGCCTGCGCCAGCGGCGCGAGAGCTTCGCGATTGCGGGAGTGCTGAAGCGCCGTTTCGAATGAAGCGATGGCTTCTTGATGTTTGCCCGTCTGAAGGTATACACGCCCGAGCATGAAATGCGCGGGAAGAAATCTGGGCTCTTGTTCCAGGAGCGCGAGGAGATGCCGAATGCTGCGGTCGTACTTTCGTGCGTAGAAGTAGCAATCGGCGGTACCCATGTTGAGCATCAGAGAGAGCGGATCATGTTCGCGCGCGCGCGACTGCGCCGCCTGCGCTTCCTCGAAGCGGCCCACGGCGTTGAGAAAAGCGGCGTACCAATGATGCGCGGAGGCGTAGCTTGGATTGAGTTCAATGGCGCGGAGGAACTCTTCCTCGGCGCCGGCCCAATCCCATTCGTGCCAGAAGCGCGCGAGAGCCAGTGAAGCGTGCGGCTCGCTAAGCGTGGGATCAATTTCGATAGCACGTGTGGCGCACGCCGCCGCCTTGGAGCCGGCCGCAGCAGGAGACAACGCACCGAACCAGCAAAGCAAATTATGACAATCCGCGATCCCGGAGAGGGAGCGCGCGCAGCGCGGCTCGATAGACAAGGCGGTCTCAAACGACGCGATAGCTTTCTTTAGGGCTTCTTCGGTCCGCTGCCCGAAGAAGAACCTGCCGCGCAGGTAAGCTTCGTGCGCATCCGGGTCGAAAGAATCGCATGTGCCGGGTTCCTGCGGGAGCAACTCGAGAGCCAGGGCTCGGCCAACCTGGCGCGCGACGTCGGCCTGCACGCCCAATATCTCGCGAAGTTCACGGTTGTAACTCGCGGACCACAGGTGCGTCTGGTTGCGGGCTTCGATTAATTGCACGGTAATGCGAACGCTGTTTTCTTCGCAGCGCACCGTGCCTTCGAGAATGTAGTTAACGCTCAGCTCCGCAGCAATTTCCGAGACTGATTTTCGGGTGTTCTTGTATTGAATCGCTGAAGTGCGAGCGATGACGCCGAAGCGCTTGGGGCTCATCTGTCCGAGGTGCGAAATGAGTTCTTCGGTTAATCCATCGGCGAAGAAGTCCTTGTCCGACGCTTTGCCAAGATTTTCGAGCGGCAACACCGCGAGCATCTTCTTGGCAGCGCCGTTTCCCGAGGCAGCGGAAATGCGTTCGCCTTTGAGGACAGGCGCGATGAAGCGATAGCCGAGACGCGGAAGCGTTTCGATAAAGCGCGGGCTTTGCGCGGAGTCACCCAGCATATCGCGCAATTTGTTTACGGCGGTGTTGAGGTTTTGATCGTAGCGGACGTAGGTATCCGGCCAGAGCTTCTGGTGTAGCGTCTTGCGGGTGACCATCCGCCCGGCCTGGTCGAGAAGCGCTTCGAGGATAAGAAACGGCTTTTCCTCGAGCCGCATACGTAGGCCTTGTTTGCGCAATTCACGAGACTCGAGGTCGATCTCAAAAGTGCCAAAACGCATGGTGGCTTGGTGCGGTTCGACAGCAGGGGCGGCGGCGCCGTTACTCCCCAAGGCCAGCGGCGCGGGCACTACCTGGGCGGCTTCCAGTTTTTGTAGCCGTGAGAACTCCGGGTAAGTCGTTTTCACAGAAGCTCCTCCGAGTTGATAAAGACTTGTTCCGGCGTTGATTTATTCCCGCTCGGCCAGAGGCATCCAAACGCAGAGCAATGAAAAAGGTGCAGACGGTGCGGAACTACAAACGATCGAGAGGAGCAAATCTGACTAATGCGAAGAATCTTGGTATGCCTCGCCGTGCTAATAGGCGTGCACGACATGGCCGTCCGCACAGCAAACGCCCAGGCCAACAGCTACAAACAGACCAACCTGGTATCCGATACGGCGGGATTGGCGCCGGTCAAGGACACCAACTTAATCAATCCTTGGGGAATCTGCATTGTCCCCGGAGATCCATTTTGGATTTCGGACAACAATTCCGGAGTTACGACGCTCTACACGAAGACTGGGGCGGTTCAGGGGTCCTTCAAAGTGGCCCCGCCAACGGGCAGTTCCAATCCCGCGACGCCAACGGGGTGTGTCGGGAACAGTCACGGCGGATTCATGGCCGGTGGCAGCACGAGTGTCTTCATTTTTGATACGGAAGACGGAACTATTTCCGGATGGAGCGGCGCCGCTTCAACCGTTCTAGCGGTAGATAACTCGGCAAATCCGACGGCCGCGACCGGCGCGGTCTACAAAGGATTGGCGCTGCTTTCTACTTCTGCGGGGAATTTTCTTTTGGCGACGAATTTCCGCGCCGGCGACGTGGAAGTGTACGACACGAATTTCCATCTGACGCACCTGGCGGGTTTGTTCACGGATGCGAATCCGCCCGCTGTTCCACAGGGTTCAGGTTCGCCGGGGTATGCGCCGTTTGGGATTCACACCGTAGTGGTCAATAACACACCGATGGTGATCGTGACCTACGCGTTGCAGGACGCGGCCAAGCACGATCCGATGAACATTGCCGGGTCGGGGTTTGTAGACCTTTTCGATGAAAACGGCAACTTGGTCCGGCGAATCACGGCGGACACCCACTTAAATTCGCCGTGGGGCGCGGTAATTCCTCCGGCAACGTTCGGAGCGTTCGGAGGAAAGCTGCTCGTCGGCAATTTTGGCGACGGAACGATCAACGCGTTCGACTTCAACGCAGGCACATTCAACGATCAAATGAAAGACAGCAACGGTACGGTCATAGCCAACGGCTCGCTGTGGGACCTGGCGTTCGACTCGACGGGACAGACCGGCGATCCCAATACGATGTACATCACCGCAGGGCTGGCGAGCGAGATGCACGGACTCTTCGCGGCGATCACCGCCAACGCCACGCAGCCCGCGCCAACGCCAGACTTCACTTTGAGCGCGACGCCGGGGAGCCAGACTATCACGGCGGGACAGACGGCACAGTTCACGATCACCACCGGAGGGCTGAACGGCTTCACCGGTTCGGTGGCGCTGACTTGCTCGGGAACTCCCGCGAATGCGACTTGCGGGTTTGCACAATCAAGCCTTTCTCCGGCGAGCGGAGGGATGGCGACGACGATCATGACGGTGACGACGAATGCCTCGCCTTACATGCCGGCACTGGTGATACCCGGAAACCCGGGTGGAACGACTCTAACCATGCTCATACAGATGACGGCATGGGCGCTCTGCTGCGTTCTTCTTTTTTGGAGAGCGCGACGGCTAACGAAAATTGGAAGGCCTACGTGGCGCTACGCAGCTGCCGTGTTGTTATTGGCGGCTCTTAGCGTCACCGCGGCGCTGGCCGGCGGATGCGGCTACAGCAGCAACGGCATGAGCACGGGCACGCAGCGCGGCTCGTCGACGATCATGATCAACGCGACTTCGGGCAGCCTCTCGCACTCGACCTCCGTGTCTCTCACCGTCCAGTAACCGCTTGGGAGAGGCCAGCGAATGGCCGCCGGCCTCTCTCCCTCCGCCGTGCGGCGGCTTGGAGTGCGGTCGAGGCTCACCCAAGTGGACGATTTCCTAACCACCCGCCAGATTCCCAGCCCCGGAGACACCCAGCCTTTTCGGGCAATACGCTTCAGGCGCAACGAATCTCGAATTCAAAAAAGGGGAAAGACCGATGAAAAAAGAGGGAAATTTGTTCTCGCGCCGCGCGAACCGGCGCTCATTTTTGAAGGGGGGAACGGTAGCGGCGGGCGCTGCGACGCTCGGCGCCGCGCTGCTGCCGGACCGCCTGGTCGCATTTGATGATGACCGCGACCGCGCGCCGTTGACGCGCGGCGATATCGCGATTCTGACGTTCTTAAGCGCGCTGGAGCAGGTGGAAGCCGACTTGTGGCTCCAATATGCCGAACTTGGCGGAGTGACCAATTCTGTGCCGGGCGGAGAAGGCCTGGCCGGAAACGATCTGAAATTCAACGGCAAGCTGGTCAACACGGGGGTTGCATCAAACTATGTCCTGGCGCTTCAGGTACTCGACACCGACATGCCGCAATACATTACCGACAACACCGACGATGAGATCAGCCATCACCGCTTCTTGAACAACTATCTGGCATCGAAAGGCGCGCGCACGATTGATTTGAGCGAATTCGCCGTGCTGAATCCGAGTCAGGTAACGGGAGTGCCGCAGAACAAGCGGCTCACCAATCTGAAGCAATTGACCGTGGACACCACGTTCTGGCAGCGCTACCGCAGCTCGACACTCAATCCTGACTTGGGCGATAAGTTCGAAAATGCCGTCCCCGACTTGGCAAAAGGACAGCATCCCGCGATTCCGCTCGACAATGCTGATCTGGCGCTCAACCCAGATGGCACGATTCCGAACCACCTGCAAGCGATTGCCAACACCGCGGGCTTCCACTTTGCGTTCATCGAACAAGGTGGCACCAGCTTGTACCCCACGCTGGCTCAGAAAGTGACGAACCTGGAGGTACTGCGCGTGCTGCTTAGCATTGGCCCGTCAGAAACCATGCACTTCCAGGTTTGGCATGACAAGGCGGGAAATGCTCCTGCGATTTCGGACCCGAGCCAGAACCTCACGTTCCCGAATCTCAACAATGGCCAGGATCCGAATCCGAACGGAACCAGCGCCGATCCGGCGAGCGATTTCCAAACAAATCTGATCATGCCGGAGCCGACGTTCTTCTTGAACAAGGCACTCGGACCGGTAGCGATCATCCGGCCCACGGCGGACTTCGACGGCGGTGCTGTGGCTGCGGTGCAGGGCTTCGCCGATGATGGGCTGTTTTTCAATCCCGATACCGGTCAGAACACCGGCATCGTGGCGAAGTTAATGGGGCTGGCCGAAGCCGCAGATGCCGCGCGGCGAGAATTCTAGTGGCGGAAAGCCGAAGCGAGAGGTTGCGCGTAATTTGTGCGGTTTGTTTAGTGGCCCGGTTGAGGTTCCAGCCGGGCCCAATTTTATTAGGGAAGTATTGTGCCTGCGGCGTTGAGTCTTTGTCTTGGCGGAGTTTGACAAACCGTGCTTCGCTTTCGGAGCACTTGATTTAATGAAGTTCAGTGCGGCAGTATCCCCTGGTCACGAGAACCAGCAGCGCGGAGGGCGTTGGCACGTTCAATTTTCTAATTGGATCCCACACCTTATGCAAATTTCCCGAATGACCACGTGCCGACAGCGGTTCCAGGCGGCACTTACGATTTGCCTACTTTCGACGGCGATCTTGGCCATTCGCGCCAACGCCCAAAGTGCGGTTGATCCGCGTCTGAAGTTGGCTGCTGCGGCGATCGAACAGACGATTCAGAAGAGCGGAGCGGACGTCGGAGTGGCGTTTCGAACGCTGGATGGAAAAGCGGAATGGTATTTCCACGCGGACGACTCGTTTCACGCCGCGAGCACGATGAAGATTCCGGTGATGATCGAGCTGTTTCACCAGGTGCGCGAAGGGAAGCTCAAGCTGGAAGACACGCTGCCGATTAAAAACGAATTTCACAGCTTGGTGGATGGTTCAGTTTACAAGCTGAATCCGGCCGACGATTCGGAGACGGATTTGTACAAGGCGGAAGCCCAGACGCGGACGCTGCGACAACTTTGCGAGCTGATGATTACGGTGAGCAGCAACTTTGCGACGAATCTTTTGATTGAAAAGTTGGGCGTCGAAAATATTCGCGCTGGCGTTCACGCTCTGGGCGCGGACGGCATGAACGTGCTGCGCGGCGTGGAGGACCAGAAGGCGTTTGACAAGGGCATGAACAACACGACGACGGCGCGCGGCCTGGAGCAACTGCTTGAGGCCATTGCGCACGGCGAAGCCGTAGACTCCGACGCCTCCAAGCAGATGATCGAAATCCTCGAAGAGCAGAAGTTCAACGAAGGGATTCCCGCGGGACTGCCGACGGGGACGCGCGTGGCGCACAAGACCGGTGAGATCACCAAGATTCATCACGACGCGGCCATTGTATTCGCGCCCCGGCCGTTTGTGCTGGTCATCCTGGTGCGCGGACTCGCCGACATGAAAGACAGCTCAGCGCTTATGGCCGCGATTACCCGCGAGCTTTACCGTGCCGTCGAGTAACAGCGAGAAACTGCGCAACCCCGAGCGAACCGCTCTCATCCAAAATATTGAGATAAACTTAAGCGGCGCATCGCGCAACGATACGCCGAACTGGAGCTGGAACGCGTGGGTGCGGCAGGATGCCGCGGGAGAGAGGTCAGAATATGAGGAGTCGAGGGCGCACAATCTGCGCTACAGTTTTGGGCCTGATGTTCGTGTCTACAGCTGCTGCGGACACGCTGGAAATGAAGGATGGCCGCGTGTTGCAGGGACGTTATCTTGGCGGGACGCAAGCGCTCCTGCGGTTCGAGATTAATGGCGAAGTGAAGACGTTTCCCGTTTCGGACGCCGTTGCGGTGACCTTCACCGGCGGGTCGAGCGCGTCGGCGTATTCGCCCGCTCCCCCGGCTCCAGTACCCGCGGCAAGCGCGGCAAATCCCCCGAGCGCCGAGGCGCCGCCAGCCGCAGCCGGTCTAGATCCCTCGCAGCGGCCCGTAACTTCGACTGATGTAATGGCTCCGCCAGCGGCGCCGCCACCTTCGAGGCCTTCCGCGTCTGCTCCGCAGCAGTCCGCCGCACAGGATCCCGCAGCGCAGTACGGCATGATTACGGTTCCGGCGGGGCAAACGCTTCTCGTGCGAATGATTGACGGCGTGGATTCCGCAAGAAACCAGGTCGGGGACGTGTTTCATGCCAGTCTGGAAACCGATTTGTATGTGAACGGCACGTTCGTGGCGAAGAAGGGAACAGACGTTTACGGACGGCTGGCCAACGCTCAGGAAGCGGGCCACCTGTCGGGAAGCGCGGAGCTGCAACTCGAGTTGACGCGCATCGTGATTGACGGAAGGGACTATCCACTGGTCAGCAGCGATTACAGTATGAAAGGGCAGAGCCGCGGTTCGGATACCGCCAAGAAGGTCGGCGGGGGGGCCATCTTCGGCGCGATTATCGGTGCGATAGCGGGTGGCGGCAAGGGCGCGGCCATCGGCGCAGGGGCGGGTTCCGCAGCGGGAGCAGGGGTTCAGATCTTCACCCGGGGCCAACAGGTGAAAGTGCCCAGCGAGACGCTGTTGGAATTCCGGCTGCAGCACCCGGCGACGGTTACTCCACAACAGGGATAAGCAGAAAGCGGCGGACTTTCGCCGGCGTGGCGCGGCAAATGGCGGGTAGAGTTTTGCACAGCCCCCGTTGTCATATTGGAAGCACGCCCCGGAAAATTCCCCTTGCTCTTCCTGCTGTTAGTGACTAAGCTAACCCCTCGAGCTTGGAGAGGCATCGTGCCAAAAGAAAAACCACGCGTTAACATCGGAGAAGTGATCAAGTCTTATCGCAGCCAGCGCGGCCTGTCGCAGGGCGACATCGAACGCCGCACCGGGTTGCTGCGCTGCTACCTTTCGCGCGTCGAGAATGGTCACACTGTTCCGTCTCTCGAAACGCTCGCAAAAATTGCGGAAGCCATGGATATTTCGCTCGCCGATTTTTTTCCGGGGACGGAAACGCCGCGCGACCGCGAAACGCAAAAGATGCTCGGCGAGCTTTCGCAGGATGAAATTCGCTTCCTTGCGGAGATCAAGCGCTTCAGCACGACGCTGTCGGATGGCGACAAGCGCCTGGTGCTGGCGATGATCCGCAAGATGGCGACGCTCGTGCCGCCGCCCACGTCCACGAAGAAAGTAATCGTCCGGCGGCCCTCAGCCTAGTCCGGCGCGGTCTCAATTCACAAACCGTAATTGGTGCCACTACGTGGCTTGTCCGCGGATGAGCCGGATGGCGTCCGGCAGCGCTCCGCCCGCGCGTCCCGCGGCAGCGGAGCTTGTGCCATTCCCATCTTCGGAATCGGCGGAACTTTCGCCTGGCGCGAGGAAGAGATTGCTCTCGACCTCGTGCTGCTTGGTGTAGAGGTCGTAGTAGCGGCCTCCCAGCGCGTAGAGCGACGCGTGCGTGCCGCGCTCGATGATTTTGCCGCCCTCGACAACAAGAATCTGTTCGGCGCGGCGAATCGTCGAAAGACGGTGCGCGATGACGAATGTCGTGCGGCCGCGCATGAGGTAGCGCAAGCCTTCCTGGATGAGCGCTTCCGACTCGGAGTCGAGGCTCGACGTAGCTTCGTCGAGAATCAGAATCCGCGGATCGGCAAGGATTGCGCGAGCGATGGAAACGCGCTGCTTCTGGCCGCCAGATAAGCGTACGCCGCGCTCGCCCACCACGGTGTCGTACTTTTTCTCGAATGACTCCGCAAATTCATCCACGCGCGCGATGCGGCAAGCGGCGAGAATCTCCTCTTCGCTGGCCTCGGGACGCGCAAAGGCCACGTTCTCGCGAATCGTGCCGTCAAATAGAAAAGTTTCTTGCAGCACGACGCCCAGCTGCGTGCGATAGCTGTCCAGCTTCACGGTGCTCAAATCAATTCCGTCCACGTCCACGCGCCCGTGCGAAGGAATGTAAAACGCAGCTATCAAGCCGATGATGGTGGACTTGCCGGCCCCAGAAGGGCCAACCAGCGCGGTCACCGTACCGGGTTGCGATTCGAAACCGATTTCGTGCAGCACTTCCTTGCCCGCTTCATAGGAGAAGCTGACATCGTGCATGACGATGTGACCAGTGATGCGCTCCATCGTAACGGTGCGGCGCGGATCGGCGTCTTCCTTCTTCTCGTTTAGAATCTCGCGGGTGCGCTCGAGGCCGGTAATGGCTTCGGTAATCTGCGTGCCAATGGCTACAATCTGAAAAACCGGCGCGATCAGCAGAACGAGAAACGCGTTAAACGCAAACCACTGTCCGGGCGTCATCGTTCCGGAAAAAATGGCGCGGCCGCCGAATTCATACATTAGCGCGCCAACCACGCCCATCAGGGTGGCGCCGGAGAGGCTCATGAGGGAAGTGGCGGTAAGCGTCTTCAAGACATTGTCGAGCAGGCGATGGACGCCGCCGGCGAATATTCTTTCTTCGCGCTCTTCCGCGTGATAACCCTTAACCACGCGAACGCCGCCAAGCGACTCGGTTAGCCGCCCAGTGACTTCCGCCGTGATTTTCGGTCTTGCGCGGAAAATAGGACGAATGGTTTTGAATGCCCGGCTGATCCAAAAACCAAAAACCACGATGATAGAGAACGCCACGCCAGTCATCAGGGCGCTGGTGCGCAGCAGGTAGACAAGCGCAAAAACCGCGGTCATCAAGCCGCCGACAAACTCGACAAGCCCGGTGCCGATGAGGTTGCGGATGCCTTCGACGTCGCTCATGATGCGCGATACCAGCGCGCCGGTTTTGTTCGCGTCGTAAAATGACACGGCAAGCCTGCCAATGTGCGCCTGGATCTGTTTCCGCAGCTCCGTGATCATGCGCTGCGCGGATTTTGAAAGAAGCTGTGTCAGCGTAAACGACGTGAGCCCCTGAATAATCGTGGCGCCCAGGATGGCGAGGACGATGGGCGTTAGCATGTTGAGCTGCTTCTTGATGACCACGTTGTCCAGGAAGTATTTGGTGGAGGCAGGCAGCACGAGGCCGGAAAGACGATTGACGGCCATCAACACGATGCCGAGGAGCAGCAAGCCGCGGCGCGGCTTGATCAGCGCCCAGATGTCGGGAAGCGACTTCCAGCTTTTGAGGAAGCTCGCGCGCTTGGAAGGCACTGCAGGTTTTTTTTCATCAGCCATGGAGTTCGGAGAACCTTGTATGCACGTTCGATGCTGCGGCTGGAGGAATATCTACAGCGCAGCGCCCTAGCCAGATGGGTAGGTGGTTCGCGTCCCGCAACGGTAAGCCACTAATCGGCGGCGGCGCCGCCTCGCGGCACGTGCGCGGCAGCTGGACGGTCGAGGTTTAGCACGCTGGCGACAAAGTCGCTTACGGTAATGCCGAGCTGTCCCCACAGTCGCCGCTTGAGGCTGCTGTAGTCTTGCGTGCCGCTGAAGAGATCGCTCATGAGTTGACGGAACACGGCGCTGCGGTTCATGAACTGCACCATGCGCGTGGTGACGGCAGTTCCGAGAAACGAACCGCGGTAAAAACGCCGCACGATGCGCGCGGCGAATTCGAGCTCAGAGGAAAACGCAGCTTTCACGCGGGCCGTGTACTTCTCCGGGCAGCCTTCTGCGATGGAGCGGCCGAGAAGTTCGCCGGAGCGCATGGCATAAAAGAGTCCTTCGCCGGTCAACGGATCCACCCACGCGGCGGCGTCTCCTACGAGCGCCCAGTTTTTGCCCAACACCGTGCGGCTCGAAAGCGTCTGCTCTTTCGGCGATGGCAGGACGTGGCTGTAGAATTTCGCGCCGTCCATAGGAATCCGTTGCTTCTCAACGAAAGCATTGAGATGCGCTTTCAGCTCCGCGCTGGTGTGCGAAGCCATGCTGCCGCAAATTCCGACCGATAGATGGTCGCAGCGTGGGAAAGACCAAGCGTAGCCCTCAAATTGCGGCAAAAACTTGACGGTGATGTCGTCCGCGGTTTGCGGAACGAAATAGCCTTGCGTCATTTCGAGTTCGTCGCGCTGCAGTGCGCGGGTTTCCGGCACGAGGCGGTTACGCGCGCCAGCCGCAAGCACGAGAAAATCTGCGCACTGCCATTCGCCTTCGATTGAATAGCGCGGCTTTGGGCCGTTGGTGTCCACAGCGTCCACGTGCAGCTGTTGCACGTCGCAGCCTGCGGCTTGGGCGCGATCCAGAAGCAGTCCATTCAGCACCCGCCGCGAATAGATCACGATGGGATACGACATTTCGAGCGTGGCGCGCTGCTCGCTGCTGCTAATGAGGTTGACGGAGCTTACGAGCTTTTTGGGATAGTCGTTGTCCAGCAGGAAGGGGAAGCACTGGACGGCTTTGTGCGTCAGGCCGCCGCCGCACGGCTTTTCCCAGGCCAGATGCTGGTCGAAAATTCGAACGTGGTGTCCTGCGCTCGCGAGTTGCTCACCGCACATTGCACCGGATGGTCCGCCGCCGACGATTGCGATCTCTGCCATAACTCTTTCTCGCTTTTGCCTTCGTAATCCGACGCTGGACGCGGAAAGCTATATGCGGCGGTTCGTTCCGGCAAACCAGATTTTCGTTTGACGTTCCCTGTTAGGTGGTGGGGAATACCACCAGGCAAAACCCGGCGAGCAGTATAGCACCGAACAGGGCGGAAGCCGACGGGGAGGCGGTAACCTCACGGACAACGTCCATGGCCCACCGCTGGCCCAGGCAAAACAGCCCAAGGTAAGGCAGCAGGATGACCGGCAGGATCTGGCCGCTGTGCAGCAGGAAGATTCCCGCGACCAGCGCGACCCAGATGACGAGGCGCAGCGCGAGAGCGGTTGCCAATCGGGCAGCGGTACGCGCCTCACGATTCGGGCCGAGAAACAGCTCTTCGGCGAAGTGGCTTGGCAGAACGGCTGCCACGAAGGGAATGAAGCGAACCAGGCGGCCCGTGGTGGGCCAAATCTCCATCAGGCTCAGATCGAACCAGGCGCCAACAAGAATGGAAAGCAGAATCGCAGCGAACGCAGCGAGCAACACGGTAATGTATTGTGGCCGAGGACTTTCCGAGGCGATGTGCGGCCCGCGGAAGAAATCACGCAGAGACTTCGATTGCACCAATAGCGTGAGAACGCCCGTGAACAGCAACAGGCTTGCCAAATAGTCGCCTTCAAATACGTGCAAGAAACGCAGCGGAACCCAGCGATAAAGCAGGCCCACTGCACCGAATGCGACGGTGGCAGTGACCAAGAATGCGCGCACCATCGGGATGCCACTGGTTCTTTCCGTAAGTGGTTCCGAAAGTTTTTTGGATTGCAGAAGTTCGCGCAAGAATGGCCCGGTCAGCGTGACAATGCCGGTCAAGCCCAAGAAGAAACCGAGCAGGCCGCGAAGCGGCGGGAGTGTTTGCAAGACCTTGAGGCGCAATACGCTTGCGACCCAGGCTTCCGCCGCGGACATGGCTTTGCCATCGAACAAGATGCCTACGTGGCTGACGTGCGGAACGAGGATGTAGGCGCTGGTGCCGTCGGTGGATGCCTCCACTAGGGCTTTACCGGCGTTGCTGATGCGCGCCGGTTCCCAGGAACCACTCACCACCAGCGAATGTGCCGGGAGTTTCCCGAAGTTGTGGTAGGGAATCGTTTCTGGAGGCAGGCCAGGTACAAGTTGCATAGGCGCGGGCGAAATGGCCACGACTCCCGCTACTTGTTCGTGAGAAGCGACGCGCAGTGCGATGGCGCCTCCCATGGAGTGTCCGGCGAGAATCGTGTGCTCGGGATCGAGCATTCCGCGCGCTACCAGTTCGCGCAGCAGGTTGCCGGTGCATTGATCCGCGCGGTCGAACGAAAATGGGCCGGCGGTGCGGCCGTGACCCGGCAAGTCGGGCACAAAAACGCGCAATCCTTCGGAAGCGAATCCGTCCCTCCAGTACGACATGATTTGCTTGTTCGCGGAAACGCCGTGGATGAGCAGGACGTAGCCTTGCGGTTGGGCGCCGCCTGCGGCCTCCACGATGTCGGTTATCATGCGGCAGCCGCCGGCATCCACCATAAACGTGCGGCGCGATTCGCGCGGCATGGAAAGCACCAGCGCAATTCCCGCGGCGCACAAGCCGATGGCGATCGCGGCGCGCGAACCCTTCCCGCCCTTCATCGCGAGTTCCGCCCGTTTGGGCCGTGGTGGTTCCTCGCGTGATAAACTGATTCTTTGCAATCTGCGAGCCGGGCGCTCGCGTTCATGAGGCTTCGTTGCATTCGAATATTCTCAGTCTCGACCAAGCGATTTTGCAGTTCGGCCGCGAGAAACGCAATGGCAGGCGGGTAGTCTTCACGAATGGCTGCTTCGATTTGCTTCACCCAGGCCACATCGCGAGTCTCGAATTGGCGCGTGGGCTCGGAGATGCGCTGATTGTGGGCTTGAACAGCGATGCCAGCGTGCGGCTGTTGCAGAAAGGCCCCGGCCGGCCGGTGCTGCCAGAGCAGGAGCGTGCCGAGATTCTCGCTGCGCTCGAGTGCGTGGATGCGGTCGTGATTTTCGATGAACCTACTCCGCGCCAAGTTATCGCGCGCCTGCTTCCGGACGTGCTGGTGAAGGGTGGCGACTGGCCAAGTGATCAAATCGTCGGGCGAGAAGAAGTGGAAGCAGCCGGCGGCCGCGTGGTCTCACTTCCGGTCGTGCCGGGCTATTCGACATCCGCGATTCTGGAAAGAATACGCGACGGCTCTCCCGCTTCTACGGCGAGACTCTGACCACATCGCATGATTCTGCCCGTCGTCCGCGAACGATTGGATGCCCTGCTTCGCCTTCCCGCCGTGGACCGAGCAGTTGGCGCGCTCCGCGGTGGAGCGCAACACGTTTCGCTATCCGGCCTGCACGATGTCGCGAAAGCGCTGCTCGCCGCCTACGTGACACACGAGCTGCGCCGTCCCGCATTTTTCATCACGGAATCGAACCGGCGTGCGGAAGCGCTGGCGGAAACCGTGCGCTTCTTCGCCAATATTTTCCCCGGTCCGACCGGCGGTGTCGCCACGCTCCCCGCCTTCGACACCTTGCCGTGGGAATCGCAGAGTCCCCACCCGGATATTCTGGAACGGCGCGCCGCCGCGCTTTTTCGTCTGACGGACGGACAAGTGTCGCTACTGATCGCACCGGTGCAATCGGCGTTGTGGCGCTTTCAGGACGCAACTCTCTACTTATCACTGGCACGCACGCTTTCGAAAGACACGGAAATTCCGCTCCATGAATTCATCGCGCATCTGGGCGGAGTGGGCTACGCACGGACGGAGATGGTCGAGCTGCCGGGGCAGTTCGCGCAGCGCGGCGGCATCGTGGATGTTTTTTCTGCCGAAGCACTGCGTCCCGTGCGCATTGAACTCCTGGGAGATACGGTCGAATCGGTGCGCGAGTTCGATCCGCGGACGCAGCGCTCCATCGCACCGGTGCAACGCACAACAGTTCTGCCACTGACGGAGTGGAACGTCGCAGCTCTGGTCAGTACCGGTGACGCGGATTCCTCCTCTTGGGAAATTCCATCATTTTTCGATTCCGCCTCGCAGCAAGGGCAAAGTTCGCTCTTTGAACTCGCGGAAAGCTCGCTCAAGCCAGTCGTCTTCCTGGACGAGCCGCAGAGCCTGCGCGACGCCGTTGAGAAATATCTCGCGCAAGCGACGGAAGTTTACGAGCGCCGCGGCACAGCCAGCGCACCGAGCGCCGCACATTTCTTTTTTTCCGAACCAGAATTTACGGCGGCGCTGGCGAAGATTTCGCAAATTCGTCTTGAGCAGCTCGCCATGAGCATTGGTTCCGCGCCACAGTTCGAGATTTCGTCGCGGCCCAGTCCCCGTTTCCACGGCAACGTCGTTACGTGCATGGCGACGGTGAAATCGCAGCTCGCGGACGGCGGAAAAGTTTTTCTTACTGCCGCAAGCACCGGCGAACTCGAACGCCTCGCCGATATCTCGCGCGAATACGAAGTTCCCTACGTCCTCGGTGAGTCCGAGAACGCCGCGGCGGGGTTCACGGCAGAAGGCGCGCTGGAGTCCGCCGGATTGCTGCTGATTCGCGCGCCCTTCGCCGAAGGAGTCGCGTTTCCGGACGCGAAGCTTACGATCTTCGGGCACGCCGATCTGTTCGACGTAACGCCCACGGTCGACCGCCCAAGCCACAAAATTCGCACTTCCGGGTTCTTCACCGACTTCGCCGATCTGAAACCAGGCAATTACGTCGTCCACGTGGATCACGGCATCGGCCAATTCGAAGGCCTCCGGCAAATCGAGTCGGACGGGCATCGCGGGGAATTTATGTTGCTGCGCTATGCCGAAGACGCACGCCTGTACGTCCCCCTTGAACGCATGGACCTGGTGCAAAGTTACCGCGTCGTCGAAGGTTCGCAGCCGGCGCTGGACAAACTCGGCGGCACGGGATGGAACACGCGCAAAACTCGCGTACGCAAATCCCTAGAAGACATGGCCGAGCAGCTCCTGGCGCTATACGCCGCGCGCAAAACCGCACAGGGATTTGCGTTTTCGTCCGACGGAAATTTTCAGCGCGAATTCGAGGACGCGTTCGAATTCGAGGAAACCGCGGACCAGAACACCGCCATCGCGGACATCAAGCGCGACATGGAGCGGCCCGTTCCCATGGACCGCCTTCTATGCGGCGACGTCGGTTACGGCAAAACGGAAGTCGCTATGCGCGCCGCGTTCAAGGCTGTGGCGGACAGCAAACAAGTCGCGGTGCTGGCTCCCACCACGGTCCTGGCGTTCCAGCACTTTGAAACATTCAAGCAGCGGTTTGCGGCTTTTCCCGTGCGCATCGAAATGCTCAGCCGGTTCCGCAGCGCCGCGCAACAAAAGAAAACGCTCGCCGAACTCGAGACCGGCAAAGTTGACATCGTTATCGGGACGCACCGCCTGCTCTCGAAGGACGTCAAGTTTCAGGAGCTCGGTCTGCTCGTGGTGGATGAAGAGCAGCGCTTCGGCGTTGCTCACAAGGAGCGATTGAAGGAACTACGGCAGAACGTGGATGCACTGGCCCTTTCCGCCACGCCGATTCCCCGCACGTTGCACATGTCGCTCGTCGGCCTGCGCGACATGTCCCTCATCGAGACGCCGCCGCGCGACCGCTTGGCGATTCAGACGGTGGTCCAGCCATTCAGCGAAGAACTGGTACGCCGCGCCATCGAAAACGAACTCGCGCGCGACGGGCAGGTCTATTTCATTCACAACCGCGTGGAATCCATTTACTCACTGGCGACGCTAGTGCAAAAACTCGTACCGAAAGCCAGCGTCGTCGTGGGTCACGGCCAGATGGGAGAAAAAGAACTCGAAAGCGTGATGCTGAAATTCATTCGCGACGAAGCGGATGTGCTCGTGGCGACCACCATCGTCGAAAATGGGTTGGATATCTCTCGCGCAAACACTATTTTGATCAATCGCGCCGACCGGCTGGGCCTTGCCGAGCTCTACCAGCTTCGCGGTCGCGTTGGCCGGTCGCACCAGCGGGCGTATGCATATCTGCTGGTCCCGCCGCAAACCGTGTTGTCGGATATTGCGCGGAAACGCCTTTCTGCCATGAAGGAATTCAGCGAACTCGGTGCAGGGTTCCGTATCGCGGCTCTCGACCTGGAACTTCGCGGTGCCGGCAACATGCTTGGCCGCCAGCAACACGGGCATATCGAAGCCATCGGGTTTGACCTGTACTGCCAGATGCTGGAACGCGCCGTCTCCAAACTAAAAGGCGAAGAGGCAGCTCCCGAATTGCGCACGACCTTGAGCCTGGGACTCGATGTACGCATTCCGGAGAACTACATCCCCAGCGAGAATTTGCGCCTCCGCACGTACAAACGCATCTCCTCGATTACCACCGACTCCGAAAAGCAGGACGTCCACCGCGAACTCGCCGATCGCTTCGGAGCGCCGCCTTCGAGCGTAGATAACCTTTTGGAGTATGCTGTCCTCAAATCCTTGTGTGAGCGCCTGCGGATTTCTGCAGTTGAGCGGCAGGGAAACCGCCTCGCTATTCGGTTTCACTCGGAAACGACGCTGGACCCGGCGGCGCTGGTAAAGGTTGTCCGCTCGCGGAAGGGAATCAAGCTCGATCCGAGCGGCGTGCTTTGGCTCGAAACCACACGCGGCGAACCTGTCCTGGCGGCGCTCAGAAACGTATTGCTAGGTCTGCAACCCCAGGGCTAAACTGAAGTGCCTAGACAGTGAGGAATTGCATGCGAAAAGTTGCTTTGATTGGCGCGTTTCTAGTGGCTTTGCCGCTGGCGGCCCAGCAGCCCCCTCCGCCGCCGCCGGAACCGCAGAACCAGCAGCCGCCGAAACCGAAACCGAAACCGAAGTTGGAAAATCCCGACGAGGCTCCTGCCAACACTCCCGCGCCGGAGACCACTGCGCCACCGAAACCCATCATCAAGGCTCCTGTCGTCAAGAAGGCGGCGGTCTCGCCGGAAGGCGGCAAGGTTATCGAAGAAATTGTCGCGCGCGTGAACAACGAGGTCATCACGCGCTCCGAACTCCAGCATTCCGTTGACACCGCCGAAGAAGACGCGAAGCAGGACTGCCAGGAGCGCTGCACGCCCGAACAATTGAAATCAGTGACGGAAGATCGCAAGAAAAACGCGCTTCGCGACCTGATCGATCAATCTCTGCTGGTGCAGCGCGGCAAGGACATGGGCACCAGCGTGGAACCCGACGTCATCAAGCAGCTCGACCAGATTCGCATTGAGAATAAGCTGGACAGTCTCGAGAAGCTGGAGCAGGAAGTCGAAAAGTCGGGCATTAACTGGGAAGACTTCAAGAACAATATCCGCAACCAGATTCTGACGAAACGAGTCATCAACGAAGAAGTCGGCTCGCACATCAACGTCTCGAACGAAGAAATTCAGAAGTATTATGACGACCACAAGAAGGACTTCATTCGCCCCGAACAAGTGGCGCTGCGCTCGATCGAAGTGAACACCGCCGGGAAATCGGAAGCGGAGATCGCAGACCTGAAAAAGAAAGCGGAAACCGCGCTGAAGCGCATTCAGGACGGTGAAGATTTTGGCGAAATTGCCAAGCGCTACTCTGACGGCGCGACCGCAAAGCAGGGTGGTTACCTCGGCATGTACAAGCGCGGCGAATTGTCAAAGCAGCTTGAGGACGTTGTTTTCGCCATGAAAAAGAACGGCCTCACGGACGTAATGGAAACCCGCCAGGGTTTCCTCATCATGCAGGTCCTGGAACACTACGATGAGGGTGAACAGTCCCTCGACAAGGTGCGTGAGGAAATCCACCAGCGGCTCTATAGCGAAAAAATGGAGCCGGCGTTGCGGGAGTATTTGAAAACGCTTCGCGAGCAGAGTTACGTGGTCGTGAAACCCGGGTATAAGGATATGGCTGGCGGAAGCAATTCGGAAATTCAGGAAGTGAGCGCCACTCCGGAGGTTACCAAGTCCAAAAAGGGCCGCAAGAAGTTCCTCCTGTTCGGCAAACGTGCCGGCACGCAAGCGTCCACATGAAGACGTCGTTTGTCACTGACCTCGCCACTGAGCAAAGCATAACGACATTTTTCCTCGTGCACGAAAAAGAAATCCGTAACACCCGGGAAGGGAAGCCTTATCTCCGCCTGGAGCTCGGCGACCGCAGCGGCACGATTGAAGCGCGCATGTGGGACCAGTTCGAAGCAGCAGCCAAAGACGTGAGCCGCGACGACTTCGTGAAAGTCCAGGCGCGCGTGGAGATTTACCGCAACAAGCCGCAGCTCGCCTTGCAGCAACTCCGCCGTGCCAAACCCGATGAAGTCGACTTGGCGGATTTTCTCCCTTATACCAAAGAAGACGTCGGCAAAATGTGGACCCAGTTGCTGGGTTTTGCCGACGTGATTACCAATCCTTGGCTCAAGAAGCTGTGCAACGCGATACTCGGCGATCCCGTTGTGGCTGCGCGCTACAAACGCGCCCCCGCGGCGAAAGTAATGCATCACGCGTACCTTGGGGGCTTGCTGGAGCATGTCGTCGGACTTTGCGGCCTGGCCACACAAATCGCCGAGCACTATCCGGAGCTGAACCTGGATTTGCTGCTCACCGCTTGCATTCTGCATGACGTGGGGAAACTCGAAGAACTCTGCTACGACCGCGCCATCGGCTACACCGTCGAAGGGCAACTGCTTGGGCACATCGTGATGGAGCTCGAGACTGTCAATAACGCGATGAACGCGATTGAAGGATTTCCTCCCGCGCTAAAAATCGTCGTGGAACATATTCTGGTAAGCCATCACGGGCAGTACGAGTTTGGCTCGCCTAAGCTCCCCATGATTCGCGAAGCGCTCGTCTTCCATTACCTCGATGACCTCGACTCCAAACTCGCCGCCGTCCGCGCCGCTCTGGCCCTCGATTCCGGCGAGCCGGAGTGGTCGGCGTTCAGCTCGGCATTGCAACGCAAATTCCTGCGACTGGATGCTTTTCTGAAGTCAGATTTCACCAACAACCAACCAAAATCCTGAGCAAGTATCGCTATAGCTTCAAACGCAAATTGCGCGTCGTGCCTTGACACGATTTCAGTAGCGCCTACACTACTTGACGAATCGGCGCGTCAGCTTCCCTCAAGTTGGTGATAACCCATGAATCCACTGCAACTCGCAACTTTTCGCTGGTACGTCGCGAACGTTTCCGCAACTTTCCCGACTCCCGCGGGCGCGTTCCCGTTCGGCTTGGCCTTTGACGGCGCCAACCTCTGGGTCGCCAACAACAGTCTTAATTCGATCACGAAGTATCAGGCTTGCGACGGGGCGCAACTGGGAACGTATCCGGTGGGACCTTCTCCAGAGGGATTGGCTTTTGACGGTGCCAACATCTGGGTCGCGATTTTTGGCGGCAACGGCGTCACGAAAGTCCAGGCGGCCACGGGCACCGCCCTCCTGAGCACTGGCGTTGGCACCGGGCCGGAAGGGCTGGCATTCGATGGCGCCAACATCTGGGTGGCAAATTCGGGAACGAACAACGTGACCAAGCTGCGCGCCACGGATGGCGCTGTCCTGGGCACGTTCGCGGCGGGAAACCAGCCTCGCGCCGTAGCGTTCGATGGAAAAAATATCTGGGTCACGAACCGGTTAAGCAACAACGTCACCAAGCTCCGCGCCAGTGATGGCACATTGCTCGGGACGTTTCCCGTCGGCACGTTTCCTCTGGGCATTTGCTTTGACGGCGCGCACATCTGGGTGGCCAACGCCAATTCGAACAACGTCTCGAAACTCCGCGCCAGCGACGGCGCCTTGCTCGCGACTTATCCCGTCGGCAATGCCCCTCGCGCCGTCATTTTCGATGGAACAAACACCTGGGTCGCCAACACTTTTGACAACACGGTCACCGTGCTGCAAGCCAGCAATGGCGCGGCGCTCGGCACGTTTCCCGTCGGCAACGCTCCGGAAAATCTCGCCTTCGACGGCGCAAATGTGTGGGTGTCGAACTCCGCCGGAAACACTTTGTCTAAGTTATGAGCGCACAGGCAGGCCGCGAGGTCGCTCGACAACATGCCGATTCGCGGCTCGCCGCTGGCTGAACTTCGCCAAGCAAGTCCGTCGCGCTGGCCTCATCTGGAAGCTGGAATCAATCCGCAACAATTTGCTCGCGGGCTTACGGATACACGAGCGGTTGCATGGCAGCCGCGGCGGCGATGCATTTACTCGCGGATTACTCGCGGTCGGACGAGAGCGGATACGCGATCATGAGCCCCGCGTACACCAGCAGGCTAAGGCCGGCGACACCGGGGATTTCCGTGGGACTGTGCTGAACGATGCGATTTGATTCATCGGACTGCGAGCGGAAGTGCTCTGCGGATCTGGCCCAGAGCCCCCCTTGCAAGACGCAGAGTGCAAGGGCTAAAAGAATCAGAATGGTAGCTTTGATTCGTGCGATTCGCACCGAAACCTCAACTTTCTGGCCTGCCATTCTATTTTAACGCATCGCTCCCCGCTCTGCTCGCCGCTTCCTAGAGCAGATCGTCCGGTTGCCGTCCCGCGGTGTAATACAGGAAATGCACGCCGACTCCGATCTTTCCGTTGCTTCCCAACTGGTCCACGTGGGCCACGCGTCCGACGAAGCACCATTCCGATCTTTGTCCCGGCATCACCGCTTCCGGCATCATCAGACGGATCTGAATTTTTTCTCCCACACGGAAGCCCGCTTCCGCGGCAAAATATGCGCCGCGAATCGAGATGTTCATGGACTCGACGCCCTGTTCCACTCGCGGACTCCGCTTATCCCGCACTCGCATCGGCACTCGCATGATCAGGCGATTCGCCTGACGCCGCCCCAAGTCCATTGTTCCTCTCCTGTTTGGAAAGTGACTCGCTCTCGAGGGTGGGCTGACTCGCATGTGTCAGCATGCTACGGAAGCTCTCACGTTTTTCAAATCAGGTGAATCCCCTATTTGCGGTGGCCGGCCTGTCCTGTATCACTTGAAAATGCCTGTCTCGGTGAACTTGCTGCCATCGTAAAGCACGGGATCAAGCTTCAGATTGCCCTTCACGTCGAAATATTCTTCCCGAAACGTCATTTTTCCGTCGATCAAAAACTCCACGCGCTCCGAAAGCCATCCCGCCCCGACTCTCTGATAGTTTAGGAAGCGCGACTCATGAATCTTGGTGGGTACTTTTTCATCTGGTTCGATTAGCCGCACGAACAGGAGCCGTTTTTTCTCCACCCAGAATTGCTTCGACTTCTCGTCGCCTTTGCCCGCGCCAACCACATACATCGGCTTGCCGTCCCACGTCTCTTCATGGATTTGCGCCAGATCGATCCCCCGGTCTTTCACCAGCTTGATGGTCGTCTCCGCGGGCTGCCGGTACACGTCGAATCCCAGCACCAGCAGCATGTGTACATACGGCCGCGGGCCGTTGGCCTTGCCCTTTTCAAAAACCGTCAACGCCCCGTCCGAAAACAAATAGCCGTTTCCGTCGCTGTGCGGTTCCTTGTCTATGCGTAGTTTTCCCGGCAATTGCAGCGCCTCGTCCCAGATTTCGGTCGCGGTCGTTCCGTCGGCGTTCAGCGTTATGGATTTCTGTTTGAACACCACCGAATCGTACCAGCCGCCCTGGTAACGGTCGTGCATTGCAGTCAGGAGCGCCTGCCCGTCATGAATTTCCGGAGCCCCCGCTGCCGCCATCCCCGCCCACAAACCCGCTCCCGCCAATAACATCGCCAGCCCCACGCCCATTCCACGCGTATTCATTCTCACAGTCACCTCGCCCGTTTTACGACGCTGCTGGAGCAACTTACCGCCGCGCAGCTCAAGTTGTTGGTGCTGCTCGCCTCCGCCGTCGCCCACTGAGATACAACACAACGTCTCGGCTCCGCCATCTAATTCTTTGCGCATGCCATGGCGCGGAACAGACCGTGACCCGTGTCCCGTGAAGACGAGTCGACAAGGAATCTCCGGACGGGAGCCGCACGTAGCGTGGCCACGATGCAGAGTACCAACGAAGCAAGAGGTATCACGTTCGAAACTCTGTGACGGCAGCGCTGAATCGCACCCCTCCCCCCCGTGTTTTTCCGAAATTTGTGCAACTAAAGGACTTAGCGGACGGGGTCTGCAAAAGATGTGTAAATAAAGGACTTAGGGCGTCGGTCAAAAGGGAACGGCGAGACATTACTAGAAGCTCCGGCACTCCGGCAGAGACCTCGATGGCCTGACAGGGAAGAGCAGCGGCGGGGGAGCACCTCAACAGGAGGAAGGTCGAGCCTTGCGGTGGCGTCCTCTAGGCGACTAGACTGAGTCGGTATGTTTCCGGAAACACTAATAATTCGGGATTTGGTGATTCGGCCGGCGGCCGTATTGGCGCCGATGGCTGGCGTCACGGACACGCTTTTTCGGCGCGTAATCCGTGGGCTGGGTGGGTGCGGGCTGTTGATGACGGAGTTCACCAGCTCCGAAGGCATTACACGCAGTGCGGCGAAGACGCTGCGGTATCTGTACTTCCAGGAAGACGAGCATCCGATCACTGCGCAATTATTCGGCGCCAACCCGAAAGTGATGGCGGATGCCGCGCGCATGGTGGAGGACCTAGGCTACGACGCGGTGGACATCAATCTCGGCTGTCCGGCGAAGAAAGTCGTGAAGTGCGGCGGGTCGGGTTTGCTCCGGGATTTGCCGTTGTTGGAAGAGATCTTCCGCACCGTTCGAGCGGCAGTGCGCATCCCATTGACGATCAAACTACGCGCGGGATGGGATGATAAATCAATCGTCGCGGTGGACGTAGCGAAGCTGGCGGAAAATGTCGGCGTGGAAGGAGTTGCCGTCCATCCGCGGACCCGGGAGCAGGGGTATGCAGGCTCCGCGGACTGGGGAATTATCGCGGCGGTAAAGCAGGCCGTGAAAATTCCGGTTATCGGGAATGGGGACGTGAACACGCCGGAAGATGCCGCACGGATGTACGAGCAGACGGGCTGCGACGCGGTGATGATTGGGCGCGCGGCAGCGACCAATCCATGGATATTCCGGCAGATGGAACAATACGCGGCTACTGGCGCTTACGACACGCCGGCGGAGGACGACCGGAGGCGTTTACTTTCCGGCTACTATATGCAAATTAATGCTGCCAACCTCCCGGACGCTATTGGCAAAATGAAGCAGTTCGCGTGCTGGTTTACCCATGGTGTGGGGAACGGCAGCGAGCTTCGAAGAATCGTGCATGCGGCGAGAACGCCCAGTGAGGTTGTCGAAAAGGTGGAAGCCTTCTTCGAGAGCCGGAGCGCCGCGCGAAATGACGACCGCCCGGCGGTCGCCAGAAATGAGGACCCAGCCCATGGTCCCGTTGACAGAAACCATTACGAGGCAGCGCTCGGAGCGTAGGATTTCCGTGCGCCTGCCGCTCCGCGTGCGGGGACGCGACAGCCGCGGAGTAGTGTTCGAGGAAGAGACTTCCAGCGAAAATTTGTGCCGGAGCGGCGCGGCGTTCATGACACGTTTCAATGTCGCGATCGGTTCGGATCTGGAAATACGGATTCCGTTTTCGCACTACGCGTCGCGGCGAAGCGAGGCGGACTTCACCACGCAAGGCCGCGTGGTGCATGTTTGCGAAGCTGCCGGGCCGGGCGAGCACCTGGTCGGCGTGCAGTTTACCGGGCCGCGATTCCAGCGCGTGTTTCGTCCGGAAAACGCCGCGTAAACGCACAGCGCTCGCGATCTTTGAATTTGTATCGGTGCTGCAGGCGCACGAGCAGCAGCGCTGAGGTCAGCTCCGTCGAGCCTTTTCATCTCCCCCCCAACAAGTAACGCAGTAGAGCTAGCGACTCTCATGTTAGAGTAGCTATCATTTTGCGCCACGCGGACATTTACGCTGCAGCGCACTGCGGTTGGGAGGACATTCGAAAATGGCGGGCCCTAGGAACTCTCGAAAAGTTTCGCTGACAGCGCATGTGGCGCGGGTAGGAAGCCGGTCAGGCGGAAGCCGTGCGAGGCAGGCTGCGACTGCCAGTCAGCCGGTAGAACACAAATCACTTGGCTTACGCGAACGAAAGAAAGCGCGGCTGCGGCAGCAAATCATCGCGACGGCGATAAAGCTGTTTCGAAAGCGGGGATACGCGGAGACGCGTGTGGACGACATCGTCGAGAGCCTGGAAATCAGCCAACCGACTTTTTTTCGATATTTTCCGAGCAAGGATGCGGTGTTGAGTGAGGTCGGCAGACGAGGATACGCTTGCATTGCGGAGCACATCCAGTCGGAGCTTTCGAACAAGGCGACGACCGCGGAACGTTTGCGGCGTCTTTACGAGGGGATGGCACGGGAAACCGAGGCCGATCGACCGCTGTGGCAAGCGGTGGTTTTGTCGGGGGCGATGGATCCGGTGCGCTCGCCGAAAATCCGTCAACCGGAGCAAGTCGCCGTCGGCTTGCTGAAAGAAATCTTATTGGAAGGGCAGCAGCGCGGCGAAATCACGGAGGCATTTCCCGTTGCTCATCTTGCTGAATTCATGGAGGCGCTGTACAACACCGTAGTGCGCCAGTGGGCTGTGGATTTGCCGGAGCCCCACAAACTGAGCGCGCGTGTGCGCAGCGCGGTGGCGTTTTTTCTGCGGGCCGCGCAGCCCTGAAGGTAGCGTGATTAAAGCCTCCATTGATGTAAGCATTTCTACGGCTAAGCGTGCTCTTACTATCGACCACTCCCGATTTCTTCCATCCGCTTAAATAAAATTCCAGGCAAGCGTTCACCGCCATCGTCTCTCCGCGTTTCCGGCTTGACGTTAGTCACAAATATGTGATAGCAGCTATCACATTTGTGGGGCGTGGGCGTCTTCATGAACTGCTTTCCAAGAGTTGCCGGCACAATTGAGGAATTCTTTAGGCGGCATTTCGTGCGGATTGCCAATCGAAGCAACGGGGTAGTGTTGTTCTGAAGGATGTCAGAGGGGGTGTGCAGTGCGAATTCATTCGAAAATCACGAGTGTGTGCGCGTGGCTGCTGTTTGCGGCGGGGAGTGTTTCTGCGCAAGGCGTGGGCACGTCCGGGGCGATTCGCGGGACGGTGACGGATCCTAGCGGAGGAGCCGTGCCGAAAGCCACGGTCGTCGCCGAGGATTTTGAGAAAGGCATCCAGAGAACTGCCGTAAGTGATGAGGGCGGCGCTTATGAATTCGAAGGGCTTCTTCCCGCCACCTACCGGGTGACAATCAAAGCGACAGGATTCCAAACAGAAATCCTGAGGGACGTTGTCGTCACCGTAGGCCAAATCGTTATCGCGGACTTCAGGCTGAAGCTTTCGTCGGGGTCGGAATCCGTTGAAGTGACGACCGAGCCGCCGGTCGTTGAGACCGAGCGGAGCCATCAGGCGGACACGGTCAGTGAACAGTACATCACGGACCTGCCGATCGACCGGCGAGACTATCTTACGTTTACGCTTTTGATGCCGGGCGTTTCGGATTCCACGCGGCTGGCTTCCAACCAGGACTTTCGCGTGAAACAAACACCGCAGAGCGGGCTGTCCTTCTATGGCAGCAACGGCAGAGGGAACAGCGTGACGGTGGATGGCGGAGAGGCCAACGACGACTCCGGCGGCGTGCGGCTGACACTAAGCCAGGAAGCGGTGCAGGAGTTCCAAATCAATCGGAGCAATTACACGGCGGAGCTGGGAGGAGCAAGCGGAGCGACGATTAATATTGTGTCGAAGTCCGGCACCAACGACGTGCACGGAAGCCTGTATGGATTTTTCCGCAACGACGCGTTGGATGCGGCGGATCCGTTCGCGATAAGCCAGGCGCTGCAGCCGGGGCAAGCGTTTAATCCGGCGAATCCGGACACGACGGGACACAACGTGAAAAACTCGCTCAGTCGCCAGCAGTTTGGCGGAACGCTGGGACTGCCGATTAAGAAGAATAAGACGTTCGTGTTCGCGGGATTTGAAGGCTTGCGCGAAGATGCACAAAATGCCGTGCCGATACTCAGCAGCACCAGCGTTTTCCGGCCGGAGAGCGATCCGGGAAATAACCAGACGGCAATTCTTGGCGGGCTGGCGACTTCGAGTGCCCCGGCTGTTCCGTGCTTGAGCGGTCCTGTCGGTGCGGCGGTTGCGGCTCAGTTGCCGGCGCCACTGACGAACATGACGACTTTACCGCCGGCGATTTGCGCGGCAGTGCTTCAGGGCGCGTTGACGGTGAATCCGGCTACCAGCCCGGTGAGCGGCTTCCTCGTCAACCAGTTCGAAAATAATGGTGGACTTTTTCCGTACAACACGCACCGCTACCAAACTTCCGTGCGCATAGATCACCATGCGAATGACCAAAACCAGTTTTTTGTGCGTTACAACTACACGCACGACCGGGAAGAGTCGCCGGACGTGCAGTCGCTGACGGGATTTTCGCGCGGCAGCTCGATTCACGCGTATGACAACACGCTGCAGGCGGGGTGGTACCACTTGTTCAGCGAATCCACGCAGAATGCGTTGCAGGTGCAGTACAACTATTCCACGTTTGACGTGATCCCAAACGTCCCCGGAGAAATCGGGCTGGACATTCCGGGATTCGCCAACCTGGGGACGCAGATTTTTATACCTAGCTTGACGATTATGCGGCGGCCGGAAATTTCGGACAGCTTTACCGCCATCCGCGGGCACCATACTCTGAAATTTGGCGGCGAGTTCCTCGATCGCGGAAATCACACCGAATCACACACGTTCTTTCCCGGAAGATTTGTGTTCGGCGAACTTCCGGGAGCGCTGCTGAGTCCGTGCCTCGCCGCGCCTTCTGTGGCGGTCACATCGGGCGGGTGCGGTTTGGCGTCCACGGTTTTTCCCGCCGGAATCAACGCCATCCAGTCGGGAGCGTTTGGTCTTCCGCAATTCTACGAGCAAGGATTTGGCAATCCAAACTACAACTACCCGCGCCCGTTCACGGCGTTTTACGGGCAAGACAGTTGGAAGATCGCGGACAATTTCACGTTAAATTTCGGCGTGCGGTACGAACTCGACTCGCAGTACGGGCCACTGAGCAGCGATAAGGACAATTTCGCGCCGCGAATTTCTTTCGCTTGGGATCCGTTCAAGAATCACAAGACGGTGATTCGCGGCGGTTACGGAATCTTCTACTCGCAAATCTATGGGCAAATCGCGGATGTAATTCAAACCCTCGGGAACGTCAACAACACGCGGCAGATTGCGAACATCCTGGTTCCATTGACGGGGGATCCGCTGGATCCCTCCATCACGTCGGCGAGCATTTTTGGAGGCCTCTTTGCAAAGGGGCTGATCCAGTGCACCGTTCCGTCGCCGGGGAATCAAGCGTGTGTGACGCCGCAAGCGCTGCAGAGCGTAACGATGACGACGACAACTCCAAACGGAATCGTCGTGACAAATACCGGCCCGCTCCCGCCGTTAACGGTGATCTTCAGCGGGCAGCCAAACTATCAAAATCCGAACTCGCAGCAGGCATCGCTTGGCGTTGAGCGCGAGGTCGCGCCTGGATTCTCCATTTCCGTAAGCGGGATTTATTCGCACACGCTGCGGCTGCCGGTGGCCATAGATATCAACGCGCTGCCCGCGCCCATGAGCAGCGTGACGCTGGCCAACGGCAAGACGGTGTCGTTTCGCAATTGGGGCGGAGCGGGATGCGCGGGCGCGTTGATATTCAATTGCTTCGTGAATCCCCTGGTCCTGCAGGCGGATCAATACTCATCCCAGGCGTCGGCGCTGTACGAGGGCGGAATCGTCGAAGTCAAGAAGCGCTTCAGCGACAATTTCACGCTCCTCGGCAACTACACGTACAGCAAAGCCTTCGATACCTCGACAGACTTCAACAGCGACTTTGGCCCGCAGGACAACACAAACCTCTCTGCGGAGCGCGGCCTGTCCGATTTCGACCAGCGGCACAAATTCACGGCCGCCGCGGTGATCGACAGTCCCTGGAAAAACAAAATCGCATCGGGCTTCGAGCTTTCACCTATCGTGCGCTACAACTCCGGTCATCCGTTCAATCTGCTGGCTGGTGCAGACGTCAATGGCGACCGGCACTCGACGAATGACCGCCCGATTGGTGCGGGAAGAAACACGGGTCTCGGCCCAGACTATGCCGACTTCGACATGCGGCTCGCGCGCACGTTCAAGCTCGGCGAGAAGGCTGGCGTGCAGTTCTTGGCGGAGGGATTCAACATCTTGAACCGCACAAATTTTGCGAGTGTGAACAACGTAGTTGGTCCGGACTTCGGACTGCCTTTGGCGGTGGGGGGCGCGGGTTCGACCACGTTTCACGTTCATGGAACCAGTGCGTTGGGACCAAGTCAGGCGCTGGGATTTACATCCGCCTTTCCCAAGCGCGAGATTCAACTGGGCGTTCGTCTAAGTTTCTGACGGTTTGACGCGGTCTCGAATGTTTTGCGGCTTTATCTTACGCGGCGCCGAACGCGGCAATTTCGCCGACGAGCCGGTAAGAAGTACAGAACAGAGGAGAAACGTATGTGGCGAAGAAGGAAGAAACTGGCTACGTCGGTGATTTTGGTGTTGACGGTTTTGGTGGGTATCTGCGGGAGTGCACACGCGCAGATGGGCATGACGACCCTGAAAGGGAGTCTGCCGGATGGCGCGACGTACCTGATTGACGTGCCGCCAAACTGGAACGGCATATTGTTTCTTTACAGTCATGGATACGTACCGCCAGGAAGCAAGAACCCGGCGATGGACGCGGGCGACATGGTGACGCGTGCGTTCATGCTTTCCAGTGGATTCGCCCTTGCCGGCTCGTCATACGCCCACACGGGCTGGGCCATTCAGGAAGCACTGATAGATCAAATCGGCGTGCTCGATTTATTTGAAAAGATGGTAGGGCATCCGAAACGGACAATCGCTTGGGGTCATTCGCTGGGTGGGATGGTCACCGCGGGATTGATTCAACGAAACCCACACCGGTTTGACGCGGCGCTACCGATGTGCGGAGTGCTGTCGGGGGGAGTTGCGACGTGGAACACGGCGCTGGATGCGGAGTTCGCGTTCAAAACGCTGGTTGCGCCGGGCACGGGACTGGAATTAGTGAACATCTCCAATCCGGTCGCGAATCTGACCCTTGCGGAAACGGTTCTGGCGGAAGCGCAGGCCACTCCGCAGGGACGCGCGCGACTAGCACTTTCTGCGGCGCTCGCGGACGTTCCCGGCTGGTTTATGCCGGTGTCGCCCGAACCGGCTGCTACGGACTTCGCGGGCCAGCAGATGAATCAATTCCTGTGGCAGCAGCAGGTGGACTTTCCGTTTGTATTTGCGTTTCGCGCGGAGTTGGAAGCGCGCGCGCAGGGAAACCCGTCGTGGAATACGCATGTAAATTACCGGAAGCAGTTGGAGCACTCCGCTGACCGCGAAGAAGTGTTGGCGCTATACGCGCAGGCGGGGCTGGACATAGATGCTGACCTGGACGCGCTGCAACATGCGGCGCGAATCAACGCGGACGAAAACGCCGTGCACTATCTCGAGAGCAACATTATTTTTGACGGCCAGATCCATATCCCTGTCCTTACGATGCACACCACGGGCGACGGCTTGGTGGTGCTGGAGAACGAACAGGCGTACCGAGAGGTAGTTTCGGACCTTGGGAATGGCGGGTTGCTACGTCAAACGTTTGTCTCGCGCGCGGGGCATTGCGCGTTTACACCGGCAGAGACGGTCGCGGCCGTCGAGACGTTGCTAGCTCGGATGAAAACCGGGGAATGGCATGACCTGGATGCCCAGGACCTCAACAACGCAGCGACGGCACTTGGACCGGCGCTCAACATATTCGCCACCAGCAACGGAATTGTGCCGGTGCCACCGGAGTTCGTCGAATTTCATCCTGCGGTATATTTGCGGCCTTTCGACGCGCTCTCTCCGGGATGTTTGTTTGATGAAGAATGCCGGGAGCAATTCAGAGGTCGCGACCGCGATTGACGGCGCCGCGCCTCATTTGTCCGCGGAACATACGAAATTTGCGGCGGCGTTGGTAGCGCCGCTGCCTTTATATTTTGCGGACTGCGGGTAGGGGCAAAGCGGACGCGTTTCCGTTACCGCTGCTCCCGGCGCTGGGCTCGCGGCTTTCGACGCAATAAAGCTGGCCGGAGCCGTGCCTTTCTCGACCCACTGTTCGAGTCCGAGATACATATTATGCTGCGGATCGTTCACCGGGCTGACGCCGAACTGGCCAAACGCGTCCGGACCGGGACCGCCGCCGCAGTGCTGCATGCCGGGTACCATGTATAAGCGCAGAAACGAATCGGCTTGTTTCTCTCCCATTTTGTTGACCACTGCATCGTAGTAGTTGATTGAGTTTAGAGCGGAAATAGCGGCGTCGTCCCACCCGTGATAAATGATCAGCTTTCCGCCGTGCGATTGGAACGGTGTTAAGTTGGTGTCCGTTGAGTTCAATACGCTCGAAAATTTCTTGTCGGCGAACGCGAGAGCCTCGTCGAATTTCGCGGTTTTGTAATCCCAGTCGGACTTTTCATACAACATATTGGAGAAGAACCCGACACCGAAGGCGAAAATCAGACTCTTACCGGGAGCCGGACCGGTAATCCAAAGTCCCCATCCACCCTGGCCGTCTTCCGCCCCCGGCAAATATCCGGGAAAGATCAACTGGCCTTTTGAATCGCGCGCGCCGTCGTACAATTTTTTCAGTGCGGTGACCTGCGGCTGCGTGAGGCAGGATTCCGCGTCGCCGCTCTTGCAGAGCAGGCTAGCCGCGTCGAAATGGCATTTTCTGGGATCGTTCAAGACGCCATCGGTGACGCCGTCTTGGGCATCGCACGCTGCGTTTACGGCCTTTGCGATTGTCGGCACTTTGCTGAGCGGGATGTAACTGGCGGGATCCAGCGTAGTAGCTTGGGCGTTGTACAGCGCGGTGGCCAGCAGATGCGTCCAGTAATTCGCGGGAGCCCCGGCGATGATGCCATCGTAGTCGCCGGGGTAGCGCTGCGCTTCCATCAATGCTTGGCGACCGCCATTGGAGCAACTTGAAAAGTAGGCCCGTCGCAGTGCGTCGCCGTAGAAGGCTTTCGTCGTGGCCTTGCCAACCAAAGTCATTTCGTGAATGGCGCGGTGGGCGAAGTCCACGATTTTTTCCGGATGACCGAGCGCCCAACTGGCATCGGTGCCCGCCGCGGCGTGACCGGTATCGGTCGCAGCAGAAGCATAACCCTGCATGACGGCGAGGCCGAGGGAGCGGTAATCGATTTCGCCGGCGAATCCGCCGTTGCCCTGGCCGCGGAATTTGCCGTTCCAGCTGGAAGCGGGGAGCCAGACTTCGATTTTGATGTCGGAGCCGGCCGTGGGCTTCGCTTCGGCTTGTACTCTGCAGAACGCGGGCAGCTGCTTGTAAAAGCTCTGATCGCCGGCTAGCCACGGCGCGACGGTAGGAGGAGGAGTAAAAGCTCCAGCGGCGACCGTCAGGGCCGACGTGATTTTGGCATCCGGCAGCGAGAGCTGGGCCAGTTGATCGCAGGGTTGGCCGGCCGCGAGAGCCGAAGGAACCAACGCCGCGCTACTAGCGAAAATCGCGATTAGTGCGATGCTTTTCACGGAATCTCCTGTCAGGCGAATCCGCTCGGATAACCCTCGCGGCTTCGCGCTTCATCCAGAATGGTGACGCAGCCCAGTTCGAGGGCACATCCTAACCGAAAGAGCCTCGCGAACGAAACTCCAATAAGCGAGTACCAATTTATGTAAAGCGGCGTTCACAATTCTGCTTTTAGCTCACTGGCAGGCAAATCTAGCACGCGCCGTGGCGTGCTGAAAGCTATGCCGCGCACGAGGTGCGTTCGATGCTACACGCGTTAAGACAAGAGATTAAGGCCACCGCTCACATCGCGGCGGAATCTGCGTGTGCGGGGCAAGCTATCTGCAAAACGCGGCGATCAAGGTGATGTCGTCGTGCTGTTCGTGCGCACTGTATTTCTGCACTTCATCAATCACGCAGACGATTAGCCCTTGCGGCGAATCGCCGCGATTTCGCCGCACAACTTTCACCAACCTCTCCTCTCCGAATTCTTCGCCGGCGGCGTTGAACGATTCCGTGATGCCGTCTGTATAGAGAATCAAGCGGTCGCCGGGAAAAAGCTCGCGCGTCTCGACGGTACAGTCCCAGCGTTCGAACAAGCCCAGAACCGTGGCTGTGGCCGTGAGCCGCTCGAGAACGCCGTCGCGACGCAACACCAGTGGTGGAAGATGTCCGCAGTTTACGTACTGCAAGCGGTGAGTCGTGTCGTCGTACGAAGCAAAAAAGAACGTCGCGTAATCGCCGTCGGAAGTATTCTCGTAAAAGAGCTGGTTCACGGATTGCAGGAAGCGACGCGGGTCGTCCGCGGCGATGGCGCACTGGCTGCGCAAATTAGCCTGGAGATTGGCCATCAACAGGGCTGCGGCCATTCCTTTGCCCGCAATGTCGCCCACCACCAAGCCCAGGCGCTCCTGCCCGAGGTCGAGGAAATCGTAATAATCCCCGCCAACCTGCCGCGCCTGCAGGCACGTGCCTGCGTAATCCAACGTACGAACCGGCGGCAAGCGTTGCGGAAAAAGCCTCGACTGCACTTTTCGCGCGAATTCCAGTTCCCAGGCGGCGCGACGTTCAGTTTCGAGGCGCTCCTCGGCGCGGCGGCGCTCCTCTTCCACCGCGCGCGTTGCGGAGTCAAACTCGATGAGGGCGAAGCGATTGCCGTCGGGGTCTTCGAATCTGGTCAGCATGCTGCCAACTGGGCCACGCTCGGGCGGATGCAGAAAATGGACGCCGCGCGCCGTCCATTCGCGGTACTTGGCTTCGACATTTTCGGTAAGGAAAACGATCTGGCGGCCTTTGCCGATGTAGGGAAATTCCTCGTCTCCGGGTTGCGGCGAAACAAGCGCAATGCGCGCGGTGCCGTCGGGAGGAGCGACGTTGACCCAGCGTTCGCGAACGCGAAATTCGGCTACGCCTTCCGGGGCGCGGTAGTCGAGCACCACGGAAAAACCGAGCAGGTCCACGAAAAAGCGCAAGCTGCGGTCCTGGTCGCTCACAAATAGAGTCATGTGTTGAAGCAGCAGGTAGGGATCGCCACGGTCGAGGCGCGTAGGGCGAATGTCCCAAAGCCGCGAAGGAGGAGTGCTCATCGCGGAAATTATACTTCAGCCACCGCCCGCTTCCGTTGCATGCTGCGATTCATCTCCGACGACGGGAAGCGAAGGCAAACGTCGGCGCGCGGTATCCGCGTCCGATCAGTTTCTCCGAAGCATTGGACGAACAAATCGAAACCCATTCGATTGCGGCGAAATACTACGGCATGATGAGCGGTTTGTCTTTGGGAAGCGCGTCGAGCGTGGCTTTGTCGAGATTGAGGTGTGCACTGACGAGCTCCGGCGGCGTGTGCGTCAACCATTCGGAAAGCGCGAGGTCCTGATAGAAGCTGCTCTTAAACATTTCGAGGAATTTCAGGTCATTAGTTCCGGTGTTCTCGATGTAATGCGGCAGCGTTTTCTGGATGTAGCCGACATCTCCGGTTTCGAAATCCATGGTGCGCGCGCGGCCTCCCGTCGCAAAAACGGTCATGCGGGCTTTGCCGCCAAAATAGAACTGCCACTCGTCCGCGTTCGGGTGCCAGTGCAGTTCGCGCATGCCTCCGGGCTTCACCGTGACCACTGCTGCCGCGATTCCTTGCGCGATTTTGAAGCTGCTGGAATCGATGACGCGTGCTTCGCCGTTCTTCACGCGCTTCGATTGAGCCGGTTGCGTGGTGCGAAACGCGAAGTCGATCGGCGAAGCTCCCAGCGCACCCGCAGCGATGCGTTTGTCATCCTCGAGAGATCCCGGCATCTCCGCTTGGAAGATAAAGAGCTCTTTCTCAGGCATTTTTGCCAACGCCGATTGGCCCACTCCGAAGTTTTTTGCGACTACGTCTTTCGGCGTGTGCGCCATCCAGTCGGAAAGCAAAACCGTTTCGTACTCCGAGAAATTTCCATCGTCAAAGACCAGTAGGAATTCTCCGCCATCCGGCCCCAGGCCCTGAATCGAATGCGGAATACCGGTCGGGAAATACCACAAATCACCTTCTTTGACGTCCGCCACGAAGCTTTTGCCATCGGCGTCAATGCAAGTAATGCGCACGCTGCCGTACAGCATGTAAGCCCACTCCGCCGCGGTGTGCCAGTGCAGTTCGCGTACGCCGCCGGCCGTCAGCCGCATATTGACGCCCGCGAGCGATTTGGAAACGGCAAGCTCGCGCACCGTAACCTCGCGGGACCAACCGCCGCCGTACTGCCGTTTATGCGCGAACGAAAACGGGTACTTAAACGTTGGAACGCCGCCCGCGTCGCTGGCGAGCGGGTGATTGCCGGAAGGGTTTGCCGCATCGAGAACAGAATTTGTCGGCCCCGGATCGCTGGCGCTGCGGTCCGTCCGCGGATTTTGCGCGCCCGGACTCTGCGCTGTCGACGCCTTCGCGGCTCCCAATACGCTGGCAGCCGCGAGCGTCGCGGAGCTGACTCCAAGAAATCCGCGGCGCGTCCACTGTTCTTTTTCGTTTTCTCCGGCCATTTCCACCGTCCTCAGCGATTTTAATAGTTCCGTTCCATTTGTCGGGCGTTCGATAACGTACACCGAACTTCCTCTTGCCGCAACGCTCGCGGTTCGCGACGTTCACGCGAAATGAACGGCGAAAATTGACGACCGAAAATGCCGTTGCTATATTCCCGGCAGCGGTCAGTCCTGCACGGCTTCCGCAGGTTTTCATGCCGTGCTCTCCATGCCTAATTCCTCGAACAAAATCACACGCAGAGCGGCCTTGGTGGGCATGGCGGGCGGTGTTGCCTGCATCGCGGGTGGGCAATCGTTGCTCGGGAGTTCTCTCGCGTTTGCGGAGGATGAGCCAAAGCCCTCCGAGCGGGCAGCGATGGCGGATGTGGCGCTCGAATTTATGCGCCGCTTCGACGTTCCAGGCCTTTCGGTGGCGATTGCTCATCACGGCCGCCTCGTTTATGAAAGTGCATTTGGTGAATCCAACCGGCAAACGCGCCAGCGGCTCGGCGTCAACAATTTGTTTCGCATCGCGAGCGTTACGAAGCCGATCACGTCAACGGCTATCTTTACGCTGATCGAGCGAGGAAGAATCGCGCAAAACGATCGCGTGTTCGGTCCGGGCGCGGTGCTCGGCATCAAATTCGGGAAGCCACCGTATGCGCGATGGATCGCGGACATTACTGTCGATCACTTGCTGACCCACACCTGCGGCGGATGGGATAACTCACACGACGACCCGATGTTTGAGAACGTCGGCATGGATCACTCCCAACTGATTGTATGGACGCTGGAAACCAAGCCACTGAAGTTCGTCCCGGGATCACACTACGCCTACTCAAATTTTGGCTATTGCGTGCTCGGGCGGATCATCGAAGAAATCAGCCGCCGCCCGTACCATGAATTCGTGCAAGAAGAAATCTTGAGCCGTTGCGGAATTCGCGACATGCGCATCGCGGGAAACACGCTGCAGGAGCGTTTCCCGGAAGAGGTCACCTACTACGGACAGAATGGCGACAATCCGTACGACATGAACGTGGCTCGTATGGACTCGCATGGCGGATGGCTTGCCACCGCCCGCGATCTGGTCATGTTTCTGAACCACGTCGATGGTTTCAATTTCACACCGAGCTTGCTGAAGCCTGAAACGATCAAGTTGATGACCACGCCGAGTTCAGCGACGCTCAACTACGCGCGCGGCTGGGCCGTCAATAGCGTGCCGAATTGGTGGCACAACGGAAGCCTGCCAGGGACGACCACGATTATGGTGCGCACTGCGTCGGGTTTTTGCTGGGCCGTGCTTGCGAATACGCGACGGGCTGGTCAACCCGACATGGGGCTTGCGTTGGACAACATGGTATGGGACATGGTCCGCAAAGTTGCCGCGTGGAACGCGTAAAAAGCAAGAGCGCCGTGTCCAGATTCCTGGAGCGGGCGCTCTCGAGAAAGACTTGCTCCTGCGGTGCCAAAGGGCTTTACCCCTTCGGAATCATGTTCCAGAACCACGCAATTAGCCCGGTTTTCTCACCAGAAGTGAGTAACTGAAGCAGATTGGAAGTAGAAAAAGGCCGCATTCTCAGGCATAACTGCGTTGTCGAAGCGTAGTTGACGCTAAGAGGAGGCGGCCTTTTCTATGACAGA